>Ga0247782_1000414_pt1 | contig 30210 bp, 20 predicted proteins | sample UWRJL019104C5_FD_179928 | JGI IMG/M metagenome (GOLD analysis project Ga0247782, IMG submission 179928) | Plant litter microbial communities from Arlington Agricultural Research Station in Wisconsin, United States - UWRJ-L019-104C-5 | ecosystem: Environmental > Terrestrial > Plant litter >...
AAATAAAAAAAAAAAAAAAAAAAAATTAAAAATATTTAAAAAAAAAAAAAAAATAAATAAAAAAAAAAAAAAGAAAAAAAAAAAAAAATTATTTTTTTTTTTTTTTTTTTTGCTTAAAACAAATTAGCGCGCTATACTATATAAAAACTATACTAAGCATGCATATATGCTATATAATACTTAATAAGCTATGCTAATAAAAATAGTAATACTTATAAAAAATAAAAATAAAAATCTTTAAAATAAAATAAAAATTTGCTTAAGTAAATATAAGTTAGTAAAATTTTATAGCATAAGCTAAAAGCGTTTTTAAATATATATATATAAAATAGTATAAAATTTTAAAAAAAAAGAAAAAAAAAAAGAAAAAAGAAAAATTACTTATATAAAAAAATTTTTATATAGCTTTATAAAGCATATAAAGCTATGCTTAAACTTTTTATTAATAAAAAGTTAATAATATAGCTAGCAATAATAAATATTTGCTTATAGTTGCGCTTTAAAAAGCACTATAAAATATATTATATTATGTTTTTTTATATATTAAACATAAAGTATTATTATTACTTATAGCAACTTATAAGCGCTATACTTAAGATTTTATATACTTACTTACTTATATGTTTTATTTATTATTTTTTTTATGTTTACTTATAGCTTTACTACTAAAAATAGTAGTAAGGCTAAAAAGTATATTATAGTAATATAGGTTTATAAAAAGCAAGAAAACATAGTTTTTTTTGCTCCTTATATATAAAAAGCATATTATACACTATTATATAAAGTACAACTTCTTTTAACACACATCTAAATTTACTTTATATAATTGCATCTAAAAAGTGTACCTGGTCTACTTCTACTATTCTCTAATAGACAACGCTCTCCGCAAGATCCGTTGCATTCTATTGTACGGCCACCCACTCATAATAGCTTAGTCACCATTACTGCCTAATTGGGTTACCGCCTGGCAGAATCCTAGATGTCTATATAGTGAGGCCTGCGGCCCTCACTCTTACACTCATAGTTCATACTTAGTCCCTCACCTAATAACTAACTAGTGTTTCCTGCACTCACTATTCGGCCTCGCCAAGCACATGCCGCGACACGAGCGTTAGAGCAAAACTGCGGCATGGTAATTAATAGTACACCATTGTAGAGGAGATCCGAGGCGGGGTCAAGAGAGCCTCGGGTCCGCCAAAGCTCAGGCCTCAATAGGGCATCTAGACTCTAGTTCAAAGGTCTTATATACTCTGGGCTCTCGTGCAGGTTGGGTTGGTTCCATTGCAGTAGCCGTTGATTTGGTCGGCGATGTCACGCAACCCTGGCTGCTTTCAGCTGGGCCAAACGGCCCCCACCGCTCTTTATTCCTTTCCCCAAGAAAATATTGAACTAAATCATGGATATTCATTGGGGTGTGTCTTCTGCTGCGCTTGCCTCGTGCCCTGTGACTAGAACAAATGAGTATCGTCCTAGGAGATTACCTACTGACAATATAAGTAAAAAGAGGGTGATAATTTCCTTCTTTCAAGGGGAAATGAAGAAATATTATGTGTAATAATTATTTTGCCGTTACCCAGATCTTCCTGTACTAATCTACATGGATTCAAAACAAGAGGCTAGCGAGAATACAGCATTTATTGGGGCTGCACCAGCAATCGACGGCGACAAGGGAACAGAAGCAAATCAAGTCAGTAAATAGTTCTTCTATTTACCCATCCATGGTCCTCGGAAAAGGAACGCAGCGCAATATGTTGTCTTGCGACCCGCGTCCAAATGAGCGTAATGGAATATACCGACTCCAGTTTTGTAAACAAAACCAGAATGGCAGCTCTCGAAAGCGAAAATCCAGAATCCCCCAAAAGACGAAGGCTTGGCTCATATTGTTGGCACATCTCGGTGCCTCCCTAGCTGTGGCATTGTCCTTAGTCGCAGTGGACGGCTACTAAACGCTCGATGACAAGAACGCCAGCCATGCGTCGCGGGTCGGCGGGAGACTTGTTCTACGAGTGGCAGATGTGACAACACTCATATCTGCTGCTGCCTTAGTTATTGTCAAGATTATTGTGGGGGCATGGTCGACCCTCAGCGTCTGGGCATGCGGACGCCATCTGCTGTTTGACAATAATGGGCCCCGTCCCAAGGTTGAAAGCCGGAGCACGAAGTCATCTGATGTGAAAGCCGTCGGTCGGATGATTCGCTGGAAGCTCCCTCCGTGGATTATACCGGCATCGCCTCAGAGGCTGCTCATCTCGATCTCCATGTTCTTCATCGCCATCCGGGCATTGATCTCGCCCCTGCTGACCGGTGCCATTAACTAGACATCAACTCCGGTGCCAAGCGAGGACGGCACAGTTTTTGTCGCCGCCGTCGACAGTAAGGCGGACTTTGGCGATTGTAAATGGTATAACTACCCTTTCATTCCATCTGGTTGGGATCGGCGACCATATCTGCGCACCGCTGCCGGGTATGCCAGTTTGTCGTGGGGTGATCCCAGTACCCTTACGCCGAACGGCACATCGACGACAGGGAACGGCTGCCGCCATGTCATCTCCAGCCACGACAGCGTGGATGCGAACTCGACTCTTCTGAACGCGGTTATACCTTGCGTTAAGATTCACAGCATAGAGTGGCATAAAGCAACAGACGACGTTAGCAAATCGGAATGGGTCTACGTCGCGGACTCGGCCGACTTAAGCATCGTCGATGATCCGCCGTCGTCGTACTACAGTGATGGGGTAACCGTGATCTTCGACACCGCGATCAGGTGGAACAAGTCACAAGATTGGTACACCAAGCCGGAACCCACGGTGTTTAGCAAAGAACAGATAGTAGGCATGATGGCCAGGCGAGTGGCGAAGCAGACGCCGCCTTGTTCCGCCCTTGACCCTACTATCTTCGGAAGCGTTGATAAATCAGGCCGGTACTTACTCGAATGGGGCGATGCCACAAACAAGAATTGCTACTTTATTGGCAAGGTCAATTTCACGGCGGGGGTAACTGTAAGTGCCGAGAGCAAGTATCTCTCTAAACGCGTTGTCGAAGACCAAACGCCTTTAGATGAGGTCGTGTTTACGGAGAACTCCTGGGTTCAGGTAGCGATCTGGTTATTGCCAGATCTCATGACCATGATATCGGTAATGAATTCCACACGCCTACCGACATATGAGAACATCGACGGCTATGTTGAGCTCCTGATGCGACAAGCTTATCTCGCCGCGTGGGATATGTATCACGATTCCTTCGACCAGGACCAGAAAGGCACGACCTTTGCGGCGATTCCGAGCGTGTCTCGACAGGTCGCAGACGTGTCATCCCCGAGAGTGTTCGCTTGGCTAGCTCTCTGCTTGCTCATGACAATATCGGGCGCGCTTTTGTTGGTCCTTGTCCTCGGCGAGGACGATGTCAAGCTACCTGAAGAATCTCTCTCGGACGCCAAGGGGGATGGAAGAAATGAGGTGTCGACAGGGTTTTCTAATATGTTTCGGGGGTTGTTTAGCGGCTGATATTGTGTATTCCTTCAGTATGGTAACAATTAAGGATTGTTATAGTAGCATGGCAATATTATTAGTTTGCTCTCGAATTTGGGGTTAACAGCCTCGCATACTTTGAGAAGGTCTATATTATTTCTAGTTTAGACAGTAACATTAATGCATCCCACAGGTTGATAGCACACCTAGGTTAATTGCACACTTTTTAAAACCTTTATATAAATAAGTTTTAACTTATTATTTTTTAACTGCTTATTAAAGTTAACTAAAATAACCTCAGCCTTCTTTGTTCTTCTCGCCCTCCCTATGCTAAAAGTCGTCACAAGCACCTCGAACTCGTCCCACAGAAAGACCGCCATCTCGTCCTGATACAGCTCAGGCTTTTCTAGCAAGTGTTCACACACAGCGTCCAACATCGGAGGTGTAACGCTGCGGGGCCGTCCGGGGCCGTTCGGAGGGGTTCTGGTGGTGTCAAAGTAATGAAGGTTAAGCCTATTGCTCGGATGGAACGGGTACTACATCCAGCAGCTTCAGCCATCTGATTAGCTTTTTGCCTCAGTTTGGTGCTCGCCGCGAGATTCTTACCTACGGACTCAGCTTGAGCATGGCCGGACTCTACACTGAGAATAGAGATTCAAAACGGTCCAAATCAGCGCCTTGGGTTGTCGCACATGCATGATAGGGATGAGTAGACTAATACATATCCAGGCTCCTCTCTTTGTTGTAGTGACAATTCAAGTTGCGATCAACGATTTCAATTAGGGAGCGAGCTAGGTGGCGCTACCTGTTCTTCTTGGGTTTCGCGAGATGCAGCGCAATCGCCGGGAACCCGAACGGACCCGTGGGAGCTAAACGAGACACAGCCACACAGAGGTAGTGGTCCTGTCCAGGATGAGCGCCGATTACACGGCCGTGTTAGTGCTTCTATCCTCGAGCCTCCAGCCTAGGAGATACGTACTGCGCTCTGGGTAGTTGATGCCCGGTCACAGCCCAAAAATGCCAAACAGTGAATCAGAGGGAAGCTGGCCTATTGGGATACTGTGGGATTACCGCCATAAGTAGCATTCCGCGGGCTTGTGGGCACAACGACGAATGTCAGCCATATCACTTGTCCAGTCGAAGCCCAATCAAACCCAAGGAACCAGCATTGTGGCGCTCCTACGAGGTTGGTTCTACGCCATACATCATTTACCATAAACAGACGAAATACGTAAACGGTGGGGGCCACGTAGGTTTCGACCAGAAATACTTCGTACATGCCTGTCTGTGCACTCAAAGTGCATGGCAATGCTGCCTTTATTAATTCCCCTAGTATTTTGAGCATTGTGTTTGGTCCAGACGATTAGTGAGTAAACAGTACTAAAATCAGTAGAAAAGCAGCGATAGGGGCATTATATAATCATTGGTTCCAATGGTTGATTTTGTACAGACAAAAAGCAGGATCAATCAGGCACGTACCAAGTAGGTGTAAGGGGTGCTGCCCAAGCTGAAACGACGGTCTACCCGCCGTAAGACGAGGTAGGAACCGTAGTATAAGAACCGTCACGGTCCACCTTCCTCTCATACGCCGCTCCTCCAGGGTCTTCCCTGCACAGAATGTAGCCTAGTGGGACTGAGCTGCGAAACATTGAGCCTGAGCTCGACCATGTGGACTCCATCCGTGCTCAGATCTCTCATGTTTGACAACCGTCAACCAAGCATCATCGCTCAGTTATCCCGGCAGGTCCACGCCCATGCGGGGGCAACACGAATTGCGATTGCCCTTGCCTTGCTCTCACGGACAGTAAACGCTCAGAATCCGGTGGCTGACTTGGGATCATGGCCAGACGGTGCCGTAACCCTCCTCGGTGGGCTGTACGTCGCCCTACATAGTATGAGTTACTACAACTACGACGTCCTGCCTCCCATCTGCTTCGCCCCGCTCTGGCACAAGATCCCCGGCGTGAAGGGCCTACTTCGGGGGTCCGGCCGCATGGGAAGCTGGTTCAATGTCCTCGTCCTACGGTGCGATGAGCAAGGCAGTATCACTGAGGAGTAAGATGCCATCATCGTTTCGAAGCCGAGTGCCCAGAAAGGTGCAGCACTGGCGTTCACTACTAAAACACGGGATAGGACTGCAACCATTATGGTTAGGGCTGGGGATACTGATATTGACGCCGAGACATTCGACTCCATGACTGCTGTCTTGTTCGAAGCCATCCCTGACATGGACGTTTCACAGTTGCTGAAGGCGTGACATGGAATGAAGCAGTACCTCACCGACCGACAGCACAACATGCTCCCGAACGGAAAGAGTGAGGCTTTCAAGAATGCTCAAGCATACTGGCTGGCGAAGATTCGAGGCGAAGAACCGGGGCCACAACCCCACTCGCCAGAATTGGAACAGTTCATTGGCGTGCACTTTCCGGAAGCACCCTGTGAGCCGGGAGAACTGGCCCCCAATGCCGGCATTGACAGCCAATCACTCACCGTTGGCAAGCTCGCCATCTTGATCGCTTATAATGAGGCGATTCTCGGCGCCATCTACGGTACCCCCGACAATGGCGGTAAGCGGCGCACCGATGGGGCCGCTCAGTTTGGCATCAACCCATTACTTCCGTGCCTCTGGCTCTGGGGCGCCACACAACTCAGCCGGGCAGACAACATGTGCATCAGCTTCCCGCCCGACGAGCCATTCCAAGTCACCATAGAAGAGACGAATAATATTAATATCAGGGTGTCGCTCGACCTGCACCCCGCCGAGGGATACAAGGAGTGGCACGTCGACGGGTTCAACCTCTACCGCTTCGGCAACCTCCCGTGGGCTCTAGGGACGCTGTGCAGTTGCGTGGTGGCCTTCTTCGTCACTGTGGCCAGCAACGCCACGCCGACTCTCAGCGCCGCCATTTCGCTGTACTACTCCATCCCCTATAGCTGCGACAACCACTACCGCGACCTTGGCTGGCCGCCCTCGTGGAACGGCCGGTGCCGGCTGCGCTGGGGCGACCCGGACCCGGCACAGGGATACGCGTGCGGGATCTTCAGTGGCACGTTCAAGAAGCGGATGGGCAAGACGGGAACCTCTGCCCACCGCGCCATCCTCGTCTTAACGGTCTGCGTCCTTGCCTGGATATTCAAGTTCGAGCTGAGAGCGGCCTTGGGCTTTCAGAATGCGGGCGTCTCGGGCTGGGTTCAGGTGGTGGGCGCAGTGTTGGAGACGGGCGTGGCTATTTCTGCTACCTTTAGCTTTCCGGTGCTGCTGAGCTGGAAGATGGGGAAGCATGCTCTCATCTGCATTGCGGGCTGCATATTCGCCGTGGTGAATGTGGTGCTCATGTGGCTGTGGATATATCGCGGGATTGGGCTCCTCCCTCTCAGGGTCATCGGGGAGCTCGGCGCGATGGTGCTGTTTTCGGTCTTTGCCGCTTCGCAGCTGGTCGGGATTAACTATGTGAATGGGGCCACGACGCTTTACGTGATGTACTCGTGGTTTCATTACATCTCGATATCTTGTGTGCTTGGGGATAGCAGATCTTGATGTTCGCAGGATGGCGGCTGCAGATCTGCGCGTTCAAGAGCCAGGACCCTACCATTTTGCTTCTCGCAGATCTGGGGGTTTGGATTTACTTATTCAATGTCGTAAAGCCAACAAGTCCCTAGGGGATTCCCCGTGTTCTCCAAGGTAAGTGCTTCATATTGATAATTAATCTTGGTACCAATTCTTCAAGCCCACCCTTTGATAAGGAAGGCCAGACTCTCCTTATTGAAGCAGGCGTTATCTCCATCGATAGTCTGTCTAAACCAGTAAAAGCTACCAATGCTATTAGTAGATTTTTCGCAACACATGTTTTAGTTCTAACTAACCGTAGACAAAACAATTGCCCCGGCTATAGTTTTAGTACGGATTGTTGCTAGATTATCTCTCGTGGAGAGTATTGTCTATTGGAGAATAGTGGAAGTGGACCAGGTACACTCTCTAGATGCGATCATGTGAAGTGAATTCAGATGTGCTATGGAAGAAGTTGTACTCTACAAAATAGTGCGTGACATGCTCCTTATATACGGGGAGTAGGGGAACTACGTTCCCCCTTATCTCAGACCTCAGACTAGTTTGTATGGGCCAAATATTACACCGTTTTATTGCCTAGGGTGTATGTAATTAGGCATTGTAAGGGGTGCAGAACCCACCCAACTGGTCTGAGTACTTGATGCAGAAAATGCGGCTTCATGTGTACAGAAGTACTCTAGCCAACGCAATATATTGCTGACAGTAATCGTGTGGGAATTTTCAACTCTGCATTTCAGTCTTATATCCATATCATACTCGGTATTACCGAATGCGACAAGGAGACACGGAAAACAGTCTTGAGGGTATTCATCACCGACCTCTGTCACAGACTTTCGAACAGATTTGATCCGCTTCTGAAGCCCGATGAACAGAAGGCTTATAGGCGCGTGAACCACTCAACGGTCGTTAGATCAGAAACTGCGTCCGCAGCGCTTTGACGCTGGCCCAAGATAAAACGGAGGTTTGTCCGCGAGACACTTCATACCGCCTTTCGCCCTGGCAATTGTGGTATCCCAGGATGCCTCACAAACCAGACTGTGTTGAACGAGTCTCTCCTAGTAATGCAATGACTGAATCATGAGATCTATGTAGATGATGATCAAGAGAGATGCCAAAGCTAAAAGAGAGCGTGGGCCACAAATCTTATGGGTACCGAAAGGGTACCCACTTGTGGGTCATGTGACTGCCACCACAGCATTACTTTCACCACGTACATGAACAGACTGTTTGAGCTGCAGTTGGATGAGTTCGCGCAAATCAATGGGTGACTGACTCACAGAGATAAAAAGCCTAATTGCCAGATATTGTCAGACGGACGGCGAGGGAAAGCTGAGTGCGCCCGCCAAGTCGGCTCAGTGATTGGTTTCCGAAGCACTCTGGTGATAAGACTTATATGAAACTAGACCTGATACGCTGTTCTCTTTAGCCCTTACAATAGTCTTATCAAATCTGGGGATGATGAAGTCTCATGGACATCCCTCTAGGTTAATCGGCAGAGCTTTCTTCAGATGCGATTCCTGTTGTAATATTGAGAGTTCAAGAAGGATCACAATAGAGGTCCTGAATATATTCATACTAAGTATCACGACTAAAGCCTGTGACGTACAAGACTTAGCCGTCATGGAATCAAATCACTTTCCATTTTCTCCATCATGGGTCGGTCTGATAAGCTCATAGGTGAACGGCTGTTCCCTCTCCCCATTACTGTTAAGTTCACATGGCCATTCGATGATCGTTTGAGAGTGTTTTTCTCTTTCTCAGCAGCTTAAACCTGACGTACCTCAATCCGCAATGTGGAACGAGCGGGGAGAATCCCAGGTGTTGGTCCAATGTGCCGTGAAGCTGTAATAGAACCCTGGGCCTTTCCACACTCCCTTTTCATCTATGGGCTTGATGGGCCAGGCATAGTGCCCGTCGACGAATTTCACAGCGTCTAATCAGGAATTGACATGGTTAGTAAGTGTCCAACTGACCTACAGGACATGTGAGAGATCTTGTACTAACCATCAAGCACGATTTCAATGGTGTCATACGCCGGGAGCTGCGATCCGAAGGGGCCCGGGTAGTAGCCGCTCACGGTGTTGTTCCAAGCTGACAATTGTAACTGGAATGTGTCGGTCGCGGCTGCGTTGTAGGGTTTCCACTCCAACACGAAGTCGGTGCCGATCGTGTAGTTACCGTCGACCGGGATGTCGTTCAGGAAAGCGAGGTCGACTGCCTGCGCGGCTGCGGCGAGGATAGCGGGAATTGTGAGAACTTCATCTTAATTGTCGGTGATCTCTGGTTGGCAAACTGAAAGATGGACCTTGGTCGGTGGAAGTTGAGGAGCTGACATTGCAAGAGTGCGACGCTCTTATATAATTGATCTCCCGCTGAGCGCGCCTAACTTCCCGAGCTTTGAAGTTATTATAGATCTGCTGCTGCAGTCTGTATGCAGTAATTAGCACAGTAATTGTTTTTGTTGGTCTGATCCCCGCACTTCAGTTATGTCCCTGCATATTGACTGTACATCGAGTCCCTACGGCTGTATGATTGCGGCGCAGCATTCGGGATCGTACGGAACTTTTCATAAAAGGCAGGTCAATCAATGCATCTTCCGCATATGTCATTGCGACTAAGGGTAGACGCGGTTGTGTAGTAAGTGGTGGTAAGCGCTTTTTAGAGATCCCTGATCAATTTCAGGCCGCTGTTTACCCTCTGACCTGGGTTAAGCCCCTGGGGAAAGCTGTATAGGGCTGGTAGGGCTTGAATCTCCCCGTGCTTATGAATGATGATCCAATGACGAGAGCTGCTAAATGACCTGATGAAATAACGATTACAAATTTTGTCATGCCGTAGACGGCTGGCCGCAGCTAAATTAGCCGTCGCTAGGATCCCGTCGGCCTGGCCTCGCGTCACTAGAGATATTGTGCTCGGATTCTTGGCCGGATCTTCAAATATCCCACTGTGAAGCCATTTTATAGCGATTTGCTTTGCGGAGTATTTCAGCTGCATTAATCGCAATGTTTCTTCATGACCCGGGTTACACGACTCGGTCGTAAGACTTGCTAGATCGGCCTTGGAGTATCCTTGCAAACCAAATCGCCTAATAGTAATGGGCATCCAGAATGAACCTATTAATCCGTGATCTTGCAGCCGGTATATTGTCTCTTTCTATAACTCAAGAATTCTCTTTTAAGCATTATGAAAGTGCAGGCAGGAGCTTAGATTTAGATGCAGCATGCATAAATCTTATGACTAATGATTGATAAGCTTGACATCTAGCACTTGTGTGCCTCCTTACTGCTGCTGGTTGCAGTATGATGACTGTTTCCAGCTTCACGAAGGGCACAGAGGCATGTTAAGCTCAGTCACACAACGACTGGTTCCCTTCCACGTTTGCCCGTTACCATTTGTGATGTGGTGTCTTATATATACCGTTAATTTAGGGATGGATTGGTGAGTTCGTTTTTCCGTCACGTCATTACAATGTCTTCATTCTAGGCATTTTGTTCCGCCAGTAGCTAACCAGCTTTACCCTGCTCTGTAGTGGTGTCTTCCGTTTAGCCCTTAAGACACGTGGGGACCCTTTTCACTTCGCTGAAGGCGTTGCCTAGGCACTCATCAATTGGAGCGGTGTTTCTTGCTGGTACTTTGATACTAGTGTGCAAACCAAAAAAAGGGGGTCATTAAAGTAGAGGTAAGATAGTGCTAATGCTGCCACAGGATAAACTATTAAGCATCAGCGTTTAAACCAAAGTTTTTCACAACATAATAGCCTTAGTTTTTTAAAGTAACCGTTGTTTAGGTTAATATAGTTGGATATATGCCATGTTAAGAATCTGGGTCACCCGGTTCTCCTATATTAAATGTATAGTATGTGGTGACATAGTTTATATTTTGGTAAGATACGCGGTTGCGATGAGAGAGGACCCTTGGGACTTGACCGTCAACTTAGAGAACGACATATTGGTGGTCATACACTCACGCAGCTACTGAGCCAGCAACAAGCGGCCAAATTAAAAGAGCCGAAATTAAAATCTACAATTAGTAGGTTCAGCTGCTGATGCCCGTGGGGTTTCAAAAGACCATGACAAAACATTTGTCACATCGGTCCATTGACAGGCAAATTAGTGGTAAACTTCAGTAGCGTTAACGAGTGAGAGAAAACACATTCAAATAAAGTCGGAACGAGCTAAGCGCGGACTACAGTGAGAGCAATTTCTTGACTGAATCTATATTAAACTCAAGAGAAGCTTACTTAAAGAGGTTATGTTTTAGTCACGTCAGTATGGTCCAATGGAGATGCAATTTGTTAGACAGGCACCGGTACCGCAGTGATCGAACAGAATCCAGGCATCCAGCCTACCACTTCTATATTAATAGTGTGGAAGGAGTTACTTCTGCTGATTACCCTAGATAACATAGCGCCCTTACCTGTCGGGTTCATAGGATGAGGGATAACCTAGCTATCTGAGCGCACAAAATAAATAATTATCATGTGAAATTGCACATATTTGGCCACAGTATGTCTCCTGGGGTGTGGCTGGATACGAATGGGACAACACGCGACAAAGGAAAGAGCTGACTCATAAGGGCACACCATTTAAAATGATTGCAGGATCGCACCTTTTCCTATTAGCTGGACTAATAGGGATATATCGCCTTCAGTGTAATATGTGTTTGCTTTGCGTATAAACAGAATATTATGCATCATTGCTTGTAAGAACCTTGTCTATGCACTTGCGTCTCATATCTGCATTAAATAACCAACTTGTGTTACTTCACAAAGTAGACGGTTCCTGATCCTTTCAAATGAAGGCGTTAGAGGTCAATCGACAATTGTTGGCTTCAGCTTTTCGAGAAACTAACCTACGAGTGTAACAGCCTCCTTTGAACTATATCTGTAGTGCTTTTCTCAGAACTGGTCTAGGAACTTGAGAGTCTCCTAATAGCGATAATTACGTGCAAGGCTCGCCATCAACTCGTTCTTGCAGATTCCAAACCTCTTCTCTCCTACCATTCAGTAACCATGCAACTTTTCCGTTCTGCTTTTGCGCTTTGCAGATGACTAACATTACCCTGTCAACCTTGTCATGGAATTCGTCGCAGTCCTCTTCACCGTCACCTTGTGCACTGACATTTGCCTCATCTCATTGATACATACAGAACGGAACAACTTCAATAAGTGCCTCCCATGCTAATTCAGGTCCAGAGACGCGTGAAACACGGCTGTGCAAGGCTTCTCTTTGACTTAAAAAGGGAAATAGCGCCCTAGGCCAATCTTGGCATTGACTTATGCCCTTCCGGTCTTGAGCTTCCTCCTCAACTTGATACGCTGTACTACAAGCCGCTTTGATGATCGTATTCCGCTCCTTTATTGCCTCATTTCTAGAGTGAGCGATGGTGTCTTGGCTGCACGATAGGAGCTCCTCTTTGAAATTCGCCCCATCCAGGACTTCGGCACAAATTCTCTTTAGGACTGAGAGGGAAACCCTATCGAGCAGCTCGTCCGCAGCTATGTCTATGGCAATTAACAGATCAAGTCTATCTAGGAGGGAAGCAGAAAGTGCCTACTAGCAGGGGACGTATTATCATCTGGTTCAATGATCTTGGTTCGTTTTGCCGGTGCATTTTCTACACAACGATTAGCTACGATTTCCGATTAACCCTTTTCGGGCAGTCCTGGATCTGTGCTGTCGTCGTCATCCTCATTGTATTCTCTTTTCTGTTTGCATTTCTTTTCCGCGGCTTCTCTACAAAGATGTTGTCTATCATGCTGGCTGTTGTTGGCTTTCGACCATTCAGAACGCATCGTGGTTATGAGTTGCTAGAAGATGAGGCTTCAATCGTGACCTTATCTTGTGGCTAGCGTTTGATGTTGGAAGAGACGCGCTGCATAGGTGTACTACTAAATCAACATACTTTCACCGACGCAATATCTAGTCAACCGAGTAGATGAAAAGAGTTTTCTATGTAGTGCACGTGCCATTACGTGCACCTTGTCCCTTCAGCTCCCGCCAAGCTTGAAGTCTAAGAGGCAATATGCATTGTCCTGTCCTAATGACCCTGAATAGTCTTATAGATTACCTGAATGGAATTCTTATGATCTGTTAGATGTTGTCATAGGTATGTGGTTCAGTAGGCCTCTGCAATTCACGCAAAAGTGACTATATCCGTCTGAGGAGTTCGGAGGTAGCGATTTCCCCTTCTTCAACTTGTGGCGCAGCCATGGTTGAAGCCAGATACCTTTCATAATCAGCAAAAACATGGGAAGACAGGATACTGGAAATCTACTTTGAAGCCAGGATGTGAAGATATTGCTTATGGCGGCTATTACACCAATGCTTGATTTACATAGTACCTACCTTAATACTCACTTATTAGGTGTGGCATTCATGTGGCTGTGCTGGTTTTTGTTGGTGATGCTAAGCCATACTTCGCCATCCAAAAGCTGACGCCTATTAGGCAGCTTCTAATTCTCACTTTTATATAACGCACAACCCTAGGTAATTCTTAATCTGGCCTCTTAGTTCTCAATTAGAAAAAATTTTATTTAATGTTTTGCTGTTGCTGCATTTGCAAGATAAAGAGACGTAATCACACGCGAGCAAGATGGCAATTGTCGAGTCCGGATACCTCATATTATCACTCTAAATCCATACATGCCTATAATGGAAGAGCAATCACTTCAGAGCACTTCCAAAGACCTCAACCTTGAAAAGGCGCCATGTTATTTCACATGCTTTCCCTTGCTCCCTCCAGAGCTTCGACAGACAATTTGGAGAGTGTTCGTCCATTCACTGCCCGACAAATCGGAGTTGCTTATCCATGAACCCTCGGACTTCCCTCAGCTCGCGAATGTGGGGACTCCTGCAGTCTACACTGGATATCCCACAATCATGCATGTGAACCAGGAAGCACGTTATATCGCACAAATGCACACCAGCTTCGTCAATTCTCCGATCGCGCTGTGCATGGTTCCTGTCCGGCCCTTTCGGCCTGAGCTCGACGTCCTGTACATCCCAAGGGAGGCTTGGCGGACATTTTTCCTGTTCAGGGAATTTCACTATGGGGATGACTGGCTTTCTCAGCTACAGCACATTGCTGTTGATTTTATCTTGTCTACCAACCCCGCAACCTTCTTCAGACAAGTGCAACATATTCCTGCCGTGCGGACGTTACGCTTCGTGCTTGCATCAGAAAAAGGTCCCTTCAATCCGAGCTCGATGCTAGTTCTGCCAAAACTGATAACTCGATGCGCTCTGCGGCCATTTCCCACTGATAGAATTCTTGAGGCAGTGCACGGCCGAATGGTGACGACGACCCTGTCGGAGTACTTAGATACTCTTGACATAGAGGCTGTGCTGAGTGCCACGGCGGTACTGTCAGAGGATGCACCAGACGACAAGATCCGCGTGGCTATTTTGCGCTGCGTCGATATCGAAATGCACAGGTTAAAACTTGAAATCATCCCTACGATCCTGACTGAGTATCGCCATTCACAGAACGATTCTGGCTTCGTTGAAATGGGGAAAGATAACGTTGCAGACCTAGTGTTGCCGTTTACCTGAGCAATAGAATCATCATAGAACCAGGTATTGAATCTGGATACGCCACATACTACGCGGCCTACGGCCGCTCATATGTGTACATAACCATCATCTAAAGAGACCTGGCAACTGTAGGCACGTCAACAGGGAAAAATAGAATAGATTGAATGCATCGCCAGGCGTGGCGGTGTGCCAGGTGAAGCTATCTACATGTAAGAAAATAAAGAATAAATATATGCCCCCCTGGTGGCTAGGCCCACCCTGTACACTAGTAGCAATGATAAGGATAACAGTCTTGGCAACCTCCTACGGACTCAGTATATAAGCCGTTTCAACATGTTGATAAACTATATTGATTGAAGCAAACTTGTGAACATGATTCTCGTTTCATTCATTTACATGGTCGAGAGGCATTCTGGCTACCTCATTCGATGTATCTTGTGGCTCGAGTTGCCATAGTCTTACTTGAACAAGGGGTCGAGATACGAGGGGAGCGTGAGGTTCTGTGCCAAAGAGAGTATTTGCATGATCATACCGAGCAAGACGATTGAGACTACAGTGTAGAAGAGGGCGAGTAAAGCGTATTCCGGGCTGCTTTGACATGATGGCTTGTAGAGCTCATTCTTTTCGAAGTTACTAGCCCGACTAGAGGAGGCGGGGCGAATTTCCACTTTGGTCACTCAGCCATGTTGACACTGCTACTAGGTACTAATCGAGTCAATAAGTTAATCAAGGCAGAATAAAGTCTGGGGAGAAGATGGTATACTTTGCTCTAATGTTTGAGTGCACTCTACAGTAGAGATGAGAAGTACCCTAGACCTAATTGAAGAAGAGCCTTACTTAAAGAATCAGTCTAGACCCTTCAAGGCAAGCGTCTTTTACCACATTTGTATGGCATACCGTGACCATCCACTTCGTCCTACATTTATCAGGAGTTGCATTCTATTTTGGGATTGAAGTCATTGATTACAGAAATAAACCCAAAGACAGAAACGACCACCGATACCCTAGAACGTAGGGATTAGTCCGACTAGTTGATCATCGTGGAGCTTATTCCAAGGCCTTGGAGAATGAGGCTATATCCAACGACGTGATATATCACTAAAAGGTAGGTATGGTGAGCAGAGAGTTACATCAATGACTTCAACCTAATGAGACTTTAAAGTTGTAATTATTAGAACAATATTTTATTTCTTCAGGTACTATTTTAGGAAAAGTAGTATAAAACCACAACGTTTTAAACTGTACCTCCTACAAAGCTAAACGGTAATAGTCTCGAGATACAACTACTTAGCTGTGGTTAATAGACTTGTGACCCCCTCTTGTCTTTACCTTATGTAGTGGCTCTCACCCTGATACCCTTACATATAGAAGTAATCGGGGTAATCGATCTATTCTACTTAACTATCATATGTCCGGTTAAAAAGTTGTTTGGTCTCGACTCTAAAGTCTCTTACTTACAAGGTGGACAGAGAGATCCTTTTCTCAGACATTCGCATCTGCAGTGAACACGACGGAAAGTGACAGGCAAGATGGTGTCGTTCGATACAATCCTACAAAATGGTGGAATATCATTTTACGCTGTACTGTATTAGTTGGCATATAATGCCCCACTTTCGGACTCAGCCGAAAGAATATATAAAAGGTATATTGATTTGTGTTATTTCATAAGAGAAGAAATTGTCATGTTTGATTGTTCTTTTTGACTGATCTCGGGAGCAAAAGTCTTGGATAGGCAACATTATTGCCTTTCGCAGGTGGCCTAATATGTCATGGCATTACATACCAATTAATACCGTATTTTAACAAGCCGACTTTGCCATGCCAAGAAAAAAAGTCGCATTTAAAAACTGTTTTTATAATTCCGTAGATAATGCCGCGGGCTTTTTTTTCTCGCCAATATCGCCAAACTGAAACTCCGAATCAAAATTTCCGAGGTGAATTATATAACAGCGAGCACGATTTTCTACTCACCGTGACAAGATGGTCGAGCATGAAAACTCATTGGTTTTCCTACGTCTGCATCTTGAATCTCGACATAAGTCTTCCTGTCCTTCCTGTCCTTCCTGTCATTCTCATCATGGCCGTCCATCCCGAGCCCGCTGTCTCCGACGACGACATCCCCCAGCGAGTTAAGGATTCCTCCCGACGCATGTCCTGGATCCGATCTCGTCTCCTCCGTACGCACCTCGATGACGATGTCTGCAACCGGAATTACTCCGGTAGCGGCACGAACGACGACCCCTACCTTGTAAATTACCTGCACAACGACCGCCAAGACGCCATGAATTTTTCCAAGGGACGAAAATGGGCCATTGCCGTTCTCCAGTCCCTGTCCACGTTTGCGGTGACCTTTGCCAGCTCGGTGTACGTCAGCGGCATCAGGGGCATCATGCAGCGCTTTGACGTGTCCGAGGAGGTGGCCACGCTGGGCTTGTCGCTCTTCGTGTTAGGGTTCGCCCTGGGACCGCTGATCTGGGCGCCTCTGTCAGAGGTGTACGGGCGCAAGTCTATCTTTGTAATTTCGTACACGGCGTACACGGCGTTCAGCGTGGCGGCGGCGTGCGCGCCCAACATCACGGCCTTGCTGGTTCTTCGCTTTTTTGCGAGCGCGTTTGGTTCATCGTCAATGACGAATGCTGGGGGCGTCATTGCCGACATGTTTAGCAAGGAGGAGCGCGGGCTGGCGACGGGATTGTTTGCCACGGCTCCCTTTCTAGGGCCTGCACTTGGTAGGTGGTGGATGTACTTCTTTTAGGCTGCCATTGTTGCCATTGTTGCCCTTGTACACTTGCTTATTCTTATCTTTTCTTTTCAGGGCCGATTGCCGGTGGTTTTCTTGGCGAGACGCAGGGCTGGCGCTGGGTTCTCGGTTTGATCGCCATACTGGGCGGTGTGATCTGGATTGCCACGATGCTGACCACTCGTGAAACATACGCGCCATTCATTCTGCGATGTCGAGCCAGAGCCCTCTCCCGGATGACGGGAAGCGTATATGTATCCCAGCTCAATGCGGGACAGCCGCCCAAGACACTCTCGCAGGAGCTCTCGGTCTCTTTCACGCGCCCCTTGATCCTTCTGTTCCGCGAACCCATTGTCTTGCTGACGTCGCTGTACATCTCTATCATCTACGGCACATTATACATGTTCTTTGCCGGGTTTCCCATCGTCTTCCAAGTTGCTCGAGGCTGGAGCCAGGGCACTGCCGGACTTCCGTTCGTCGGCGTTGCCATTGGCGTCTGTCTTGCCACGCTGGCGGCCGGCGTGGATAACAAGCGCTACGTGCGCCTGTGCACGGCGGCCAAGGCAGAAGGATGCGCAGTTGAGCCAGAAGCCAGATTAGGCACAGCCATGGCGGGCGCTATTGTCCTTCCGATTGGTCTGTTCCTGTTTGCGTGGACGACGTATCCGTCGGTGCACTGGATCGTGCCCATTATCGGCGCCACGTTTTTCTCGTGTGGACTTGTCATGGTCTTCATCTCGCTGTTAAGCTATCTGGTCGACTCTTGTACGTTTTGATCCTTGCTTCTTGATCCTCTACAACAATGCAAATGCTTATCTGGGACAGATGTCGTCTATGCTGCTTCTGTGCTGGCGGCCAACTCGGTGCTTCGGTCCTTGTTCGGCACCGCGTTTCCGCTGTTTACCACCCAAATATACGAGAATCTTGGAAATCAATGGGCAAGCTCCATTCCCGCGTTCCTAGCGCTTGGGTGCCTGCCTTTCCCGTTTCTGTTCTACAAGTACGGTTCGCAGATACGCTCCAAGTGCAAGTATGCTTCCGAAGCAGCAAAGGTGCTGGAGGTGATGCGTTGTCGGCACATGGTCGTGATTAGAGGTGAGCCAAATGGCCCAGAGAAGGAGGCTGAATAGATTGTTCAGTAGCGGCTGGACCCAACAATATTATTGACTCTCCGTAATACGTAGTGGGGCACGGCGAAGGATTTTCAAAGATTGATGGAAAGTATGCAAATTATAGATTCAATATAACCAGAGGTTTTCTGTAATTACAGAGTAATAGAAAGAAACCCTAACGTTAAGGATAGATAATAGTATAAAGATCAAGAGAACAAAAAATATAGGAGACTTGCAACGTCCTAATAAGCCTAGTTGTACTTAAGATAGACTAGTCATGTGCCTTGCTGTGTTAGAGACCTCTGGTTGGCTGCACCGGCTTTTATTAAGAGAGATGCTAGGGGCGCACCTATACTTTTGCTAAGGGCGCATCCATTACCCGATTTGGATCGCCAAGCCCTGGCAGACTAAAAAGGAGATCTGATAGGGTGCGCCCCCAGCATCTCTCTTTTTAAAACTGCTTTTTTTAAACAGCTGTAATTACAGTGGGCATTCTGTTCTCAAGATATTAAGCATACCTAACTTATCAGGAGAAAAAAAAGTTTGATAAAAGTGGTTGAGTGGAACATATTGGTGCTAGTGGTGGTGCTGACTGATTGGCTCATTTCGGGGTTTGGCCCATTAGGTGGCTGGGGACTCTGGGTTGATTGGCATTTCTCATCTTAGTCTAAAACAAAAAGATGGCTACTGGAATGGTCCAACAGGAAAGTTGCAGGGAAGGATGAATGACAAGCTCGGTGTGCTAATAGATTCCCATATGTTAACATAGCCCTAGATAATGCATGTGCCTTGATGCCACCCGTTCTCGGGACATTCATGTCAATATTGACTAGTGAAATCCAGTTGCCCAATCTGCCACTCGTCTAAGAAATCAAAACCTAGGAAATCTACATCGAACGACGGATTATTCTCACACTGATCCAATTGAGACGAAGCTGCGCTGACCTGTGTACGCGGCGAAGCGTACGCATCTGCAATGCTGCTACCTTGTGACTGTGACTGCGCAGGTACTTGACCGAGAATGTTGGGAGGAATCAAGGACAGATTTTTCTTGGCAAGAATCTCCTCGAATACAGGCAGCGCTCTTTTCAGAGCGGGAATTTCTTTTCCCTGGGTGATAACAAGCATTGTCTGGCTGATGGATATCCGAGCCATGGAACGGACGAGGTCTGTCTCGGCTGGATCGAGGGCCGATTCGATGTGTAGAGCGAGCAGCGCAGTTATTGTAGTTACACTGACAAGGCCATTGTTAGTTCCATTGGTGCGTTCTATAGAGCGTTTCTGAAAAATGGAAAAATGTGAAGAAATGAGCGGCGCCTACAAAGATATGGGAAAGTCCTGAATAGTACCACTCGCCAACACCCTCATGGCAATGGTGTCCAACTCCAGAATAGCAGATCGAAGCCGCTGCTTGGCCCACTCGCTCCAGTCCGCATGTTGGGACTGCTGCCAATAGCGTCGTATTAGACGACACAAGATGCACTCAAATCTGTAGCTCATGGCTTGTATATTCAGATAGTACACATCAGTCCCAGTATTCCCATCCACGTGCATCTTGGTAGCGAGAGATTTGCGCCATGCATCGAGTGGGTGCATCATTTGGCGAGGATCCTGCTGTGGCTTGTTTCTCACAACGGACAAACACTGTCCGACTAAATAGAGTTAGTCAATGCTTGTGGTATCAGTTATAGATTGAAAATAAAGAGAAAAAGGAATAAGAACAAAAAATCGAATATAAGACCAACACGCACATATTCGAGACAACTCGCAGTGGACAACAGGCGAGGCCTTTTGCTGAGGCGTGACCGCCGATAACAAGCCGGATGATGCTCCTGAGACATCCTCCGCTTCCCAGTCATCTTGCGTCCTAGGCTTGATCGCGGAGGTGTCTTCAAGTAGTCGCGAGCGTCTTGTATTGACAAAGACGTGGAAAACGTCTAAAAACTACGCAGCCATAGTAAGCATAAAGCTGGAAGAACAGAACAAGGTGATGAGAAGAGGGACGTACGTAGAGGGCCCACCAGATCCTTCTGTACAACTTTAAGACTTTGCGGGGTTTGTCTTCTCGAACACACCTGTCGGAGAGTTAGCAAGCAGTTAGTACCTGCAATACATGTCACAGGTGTCACAGTCCAGGTTAGGAAACGCACGTGTTGCGTAGGTCAAGCTTGGTGGCAAGACGGATCGCGTTGTGGAACCAGTAGCTAAAGTCACGGTCGGTGGGATGGTCGAGAATCACCATGCACAAGATGATAGATCCCTGCAGCATCAACAACGGGTCATCATCGGCAGCAAAATCATAGAGCAGCTTAACCTTGGAGAAGAAAGACTCTTGCGCGGCTGAGCGGCTGGCAAAGCCGTAGGAGGATAGCACATCTGCTGGCGCATGAAGACTGGCTGGTGTCAATATGACGCGGAGCAGGAAAAATGAGCAGTCGCCAGATTGATAGCCGCGAATGAAATCAGCTCTGTTGATAACGGGAGCAAAAGGGTGGACGTGGTCAAAGTATGTCTTAACGAGGGCATCTCTGTTGTTTTTGCCTGTGAGTAAAGCGAAGACAAACACCCGAAGAGGATCGAGGATAGAGGATTCCAAGATTGCCTTACAACTGGTGCGGAGGAGGTAGATCAAAGACACCCTTCTCGACAAGATATTTATTGTCAATGTCGTCCAATTGGGGTAGTTTGGTCCATCGACAGTTCCGAGGAGTGAAACTGTCTTCCGGCCTTGACCGGTAAGGGGTAGTGGAAACGGTGTGATGTCGACTTAAGTCTGTAGTTTCTTTCACGACGTCGTTTAGGATATTGAGGTAGAGCAGATCTGGCTCAGTCCCACGTGGGGTTTGGCAGTCCAGGGGATCGGAAGTGGAAGACTGTTTTGATTGATTAGATTGATTAGATTGATTAGATCGATTAAGATTATCTAATTGGCTACTATTGGATGTAGCTGGGATGCCTGTAGTGGTAGTAGTCTGTCAACGATTAGTGGAAATTCTGAAAGCAAAGGTGGAGAACAGAAGCAGTTCGGACAATGCCAATCTTCTAAAGCATACATGGTTAGAAGTCGGTAAAACATGTATTACTTTTCTATGAGCCCCATCTATGTTAGCACGCACCTAATGAACCGTAAACCATAAACCATCATATCAATAATCAACTAACCTGGTCCGACCCTTACGGACCGGCAGTACACAGTCCTCGGCACACTGCCTGCTGGTACAGCTGCTACAGGGGAGGCCAATCTCGGCAGCATCGCACTTGACCTTGCGTGCACGGCAGGGCACACACGCCTTGTTGGCTTTAAAGACACGTTTTCCTGTTTCTCCCGCCCTCTGTAGCCCGCTACTAGAAGCAGAAGTATTCATTGGAGTGGGGGGTGGACCATCAGGGCATAACAAGGCTTACGTGGTGGAGTGACGAACGTTTTCCTTTATTTTACTTCAGGTCAGCTCCGAAGTTTATATAATAATCAACTAAAGTAAATACTCCCCCACTTTTCTTAATCAGGCAGTGCCTTATAAATGCAATGGTTAGTTGATCTACCGACTTGGCTAATCCAACGGTAGCTAACCTAATATAGTATAACCCATAGTCAGCAGCAAAGCTATTGGTTCAATTAGTTAGTACAGTCAAGTACTTCTACTACCTATTTCTATTGTACCTTCACTACAAGGGTCGACGGCAGAGGTGGCCGCCGTACTGCAACTGGTCTTGCAGCACTAGTTTTCTTTTTAACTGCGCCAGTTATTATTGATGATAGTGATGGAGACATTAGCAGTTAGTTTTAGGCCGCAGCATAGGCATCTTGAAGAGTAGAGGGCTTGAATTCTGGCTGTATTTGCTGTTATGGCCGGCAATAGCGCCGGCGATAACCTCAATTAAGCGTGGCATGGCCGAAGGTGGTGTGCTCTTAGGTACATCCAGATAGGGGTGTGCTAAGGTAGGTGCACCTTAAAGCTTTACTATATTAGGTTAGCTAACGTCGGATTATCCTAGCCGTGATCTACTCCCTGGATTCACCAAGTCGTTACCGGTTCCTGACCTCGGTTATGCACGGATATGCCTGCGCCTTAACGACGTTCTACCAGTTATGAGGCTGCTTAACTGCCATAGTATTATATTATGGCGGGTATGAGGGAACAGTATGTGTATTTGAGGACTTCATGGTGTGGACCAGATCCATTTCCTCTTCCCCCAACAACATCAATAACACCTCGATTCACTACTAATTCATTCGTCCTCTAACTAATACCAATTACACCTACCACTGTACACTTAAAAAAATGGCAGACAGCGAGCCCGAAGCCGTTCAAGTCACAACGGACAGTGATGGCATCACCACAATTATAATCAATCGAGCGCATCGGAGAAATGCCGTTGACGGACCAACTGCCAACAAGCTGATGGAAGCATTCCTAGCCTTCGAAAACAACCCAAACCAAAAAGTCTGCGTGTTCTGGGGTGCTAACGAGACCTTCTGCGCGGGCTTTGATCTGCATGAAGTTGCGAAATTCAATACTGGCCATGAAGAATACAAAGGCCCGGTCATTGACGAGGTGCATCGGGTGGCCGGCCGTAATATCGGTCCTATTGGGCCGTCGCGAATGCAGATCAAGAAACCCGTGATCTGTGCAGTATCCGGCTATGCAGTAGCTGGAGGCCTCGAACTCTCCCTTCTCGGGGATATTCGGGTCGTCGAGGAAGATGCCGTTTTCGGCGTTTTTTGTCGTAGGTTCGGGGTGCCTCTCATCGACGGTGGGACTGTCCGCCTCCAGGCCATCGTAGGTCTGGGCAGAGCTTTGGACATGATCCTCACCGGGCGCGCCGTCCCAGCCCAAGAGGCGCTTCAGATGGGTCTTGCAAATCGTGTCGTTCCGAAAGGGCAAGCGTTGGTGGAAGCCACCAAGATTGCAAGACAACTGCTCACGTTCCCACAAGCTTGCATGAATGTCGATCGGGCAAATTGTTACTACTCGGCTTATAACGCTACCTCATTTGAAGACGCGCTTCGAAATGAGTTTGACGAGGGTATTAAAGTTATCACTACCGAGAGCGTAATAGGAGCTGCAAAGTTTAGCGGCGGGGCCGGAAGGCATGGTGCTTTTGAGAAAGCTCAAATTTGAGGCCCATCGCATACACTAGGCAATATTCTACCATCGTGACTTTCGATCGATGGTCAAGTCAGGAACAAACAGCTATAGTCTTCCCGTAGAATGACTGTTCTATCTTGTTACGGCCGTGGGTTATACTGGGTATATTGATAGCTATCAAAGTTCTAGTTACATCTACAATACACCTTAGCTTAGGTACTAGTTTCCTTCTGGGTGCCTCAGGGGTCTCCCCTCGTATTTACTGGATAGATTGCACCTACCTAGCGCACAGTTATATTTGATTATAAAGTAAATGTAACAAACGCATCATACGTAGGACATAGAGCAAATAACTAAGCAAAGTCTTATTAATAGCACAGACTATTTTTTTTATTGATTAGATATAACCCTACCTTATATAATTTTTTTATATATATTATTGCAAGCTTTTTTTTTAAAGTTTGCCTTTTTTTTTTTCTTTTTTTTAAAATTTTTTTTTTGCTTTTAAAATTAATATATGCTTTAACGCTTAGTTATATATTAAATATATTAAATTTATTTTTAGTTTATTATATAATTATATTTACTTTTTAAAAATCTAATAATTTTTTAAGCCATGTTATAAAGTTATACACAAACATTTTTTAAATGTTTTTTAAAGTCTATAATTAGCCTGTGGGATGCGTCTTTTATATAACAATTATAATAATATCTCGCTTATTTATAATAAATGTAAGCTAGTTGCCTATTTAGCAACTTGTATTGTCAGGTCAATTGGGCCCTTCGATGGTGTGCCCCTAAAGGGTTTTTCTTCCGCATCCTCCCTCCTCCAGGTGAGGGCTGTACTCGGCAGTTCTCCCGGTAAGTTACCTGCGACACGTGCGCTCGGCCAAGGACCTGGGAAATCTTGGCCTCGCGGCGTCAGCTTCGTGACTCCTATCTCCTAGTTCCGGTTCCGGTTCCTCGCCAGGGCCAGCCTGACATAAAATCAATGGCGCCGTGGTGCCGAAAAAGGAAATAATGTGTAAAGAGTGAGTGGCGTAGAAAAGTAGTAGACTCTAGAACGGCATAATAAGTATGTGAGGTGGCACGAGGCAAGGCGTGCCCACAATCCCCCGACCATAGCGGTTTGCAGAATCATTATAAGGCTTATCGCTAATCAAGGCCGCTCCTTGCGGCCAGAAGCAGTAGATGTGTTGGCTCGTAGTGGGATACGCGTGAAGTCCGCGTTGCGGCTGATCCTTTCTCACCGTCGGTAAGACTTCAAGTGCGACATGCTATTAATAACAAAAATTTCTAGAATATCGACACGACCTTGGTTTCTGGCTTGCAAATCCTTCTGCTTATTGGACCAAGATTTAATATATCGTCGCTTCCGTTCCACCTAAGCTCAACAATGCCAAGACGTTTATATGCGTCGTTGATATCAACTGGTATGAGGAGGAGGGCTACGAAGAAGCGCTTATTCCGTGAAGTCTGGCGACCGGAAACGACGTCGTTCTTGCTGGACTTTATAATTGGCAGCATATAAACGTCACGATCGCCGGGGCTTTTTGTATTGTCCGCCAACGATGGTGGTTCGTCAGGCAGAACAGCAAATGTGCCTCGGGCCTTTGTAGAGATCTGATGGCCGTCAATGTATGTGCCAATCATGAGTTCCGGCCACATCCGGGCGCCTACGCGCGAGTATCGAAGCTTGACTTTGTACACAGTTCCTCTTATTTTCAGTCCGACACCGGGATTAACTTCGCTGTAGGGATCCACATTCGGCGTCACGTTCACCTCTGTAACGGTTGCTAGTCTATCATGAGGATCATGGAAGAGACGGTAGTTGATAGAGACCTCACAGTCCAAAGAGGCCCATGACCATGTTGGGGCACGGTGCGCTTCATCAGGCGTATTGCGAGGTCTCAGGGCGCGGCGGTTTGATGTAGTGATTGCGGGCGTCTGCCACAGTAGCCCGTAGAGTAGATTTTGACGCCATAAGCCCGCTATATAGTCTGCATCTGGCACATTCAGTCTAATTCGTAGCTCTCTTGCGATCCCAGAGATTGCGACCAGCTTATCAGTTCTCTTGGTAAGAGAACAGGATGAATATATGGCCACTATATCGTACCATAAGTTATACAGACTCTGAGAGGAATTCTTTAGAGCTAGACTGTGAATCGGGGCAACGGAAGCCTGTAATGGTAGAATACTGTCTTCATGCTGATACTGAACTAGTTGTGATAGAGCTCTCTTAGTCTTTGAGGGCCTAAAATAGTAGTCGACTGGGTCACGCTTCGTATAGGTCTCGGAGCAGAGCCCCTCATTGCACTCCCAGTAAATTTGTCTCTCGGCGAAATGGATGATGCGTGGTGACAGATGGCGCTCCTGCACTACCCAGCCTCGTTGATTCAGTGTCGCATCCACCACATCATGCGTCACTTGCTGAAAGGGTATGATATGGTAATCAACCATTGTCCTATTTTTACCAGTAATTTCGCCGCGGATGCGGGTCATAAGTCCGTCCCCTCTGCGAGGAAGATCCTCAAGATTGCACCGCGCTGATATGATATCTGGCCGAGTCTTAGAGGGATCTCGGGGCCGAAAAAAGCCTCTGGAGATACCCTCCTCACCGTCGGCTACCGACGTGGCAGCTATATTGCAGACTCCCCATTTGTAGATCGAGCCCATATTTCCTGCTTCTCTCTGCCAATCTTGGCCTCCATCCCCTTGTTGAATGATACACAGGGAGTCGATCCAGATATACTCGATATCAAGGTGACGGCAGACAGTGATGGCATCCTTGAATGATTGAGAGAAACCTGGGCCCTGGTCAATCTCACGTTGCCAGCGCTCGATGTTCGATGTGGTGAGTTGTGAAATTTGGTCACTGTTTAATGGCCATCGGTGGCTGAGGGTAGCATATTGATACGGCCTGCAACTATCTGAGGTCGAAATCTCACCAACCCCACTGCTAGTTATATGTAAACGCAGCCCTCTTGGTAGAATCTGGACTAAACGTGTCGGGGCGAACTCCTCAAAATCATTAGGTTTCGGGGCATTGGAATCTGACTGGGAGTCTGACGTAGTCTTAGAACATTGGACATGATGTTCCAAGCACTGCTTCAGCCAGAACCTAGCCATACCTAATGCCTCAACACTTCCTGTCGTATTCCCTCCTTGAGAATTTCGATGTTTAGAACGCTCATTAGCCCCTCCCGAATGGAGAATATGACGCTCAGCACGGCTTGACGCGACTAAGAGGTAATCGGAGACGAGTCTCTAGCTTTGTATTGACTTCATCGGGGATTTGAAAACATGGGCGCCAACTCTATTGAGGCCTAAAGAGAGCCAGAAAATTTGAAGGCTGTCAGCTGTATCGCCATTTCGGCCGGGTGGGTTGGACGACTTGATCTCGGCAAGTGAAGTAGAGTAATAGGCCTTATCCTTGTCACTCATGCCAATTGTTCCGATCTCCTTCCATAACTCCCCGTCTTCCAGGGACTCGGCGGATGGGAAATGACGGGCTAGAGACTGGCAGATAGCGCAGAACTTGGGACCATCTGCGAAAGCGCATTCGCGAACCTGGCTGACGGATCGTGTGAAGTAGACGCCACTATTCACTTGCTCTCTCCCGCTCGTGTTGAGAGCATATCGGTGCTCAATGAGCCGGGCGCACTCGTGGCAGACCATGACGAAAATGGCTCGGCAAGATTGTATTACACAAGCTAACGCTTGATCCATGCTTTGCATGGATAGTAGGATGCATTAGATATTAGTAATATAGATAAGATAAGCCAAATTAGTCAGCATTCCTAACCAATCATAATTTAGCTAATAAAGTGGGCCTCCTGCACAACATTAAAGGCAAGAGGCATAACCCTAGCCTACTTGTACTACCTTTTATTTTTGCAACCCACTATCTGCCCCTAGTAAGTTATAATAACCTGCCTTATCTCTTTGCGCATACCTAATTGTTACTTATAATCTTTTTTATTAAGTTTTCTTACTTAAAAAAAATTAATATATATTAGTTTTATTTTAAACAGGCTAAATTTAGCACTTTTTATGTTAGCAGCTTGTTTTTAGCTTTGCTTAGCACTTAAACTTATATTTATACTTATACTTACTTTATAATTTATATTATTATTGCTAATTTATTTTATTACTTTATTTTTTTTATTTATATTACTTATAGCTTGTTTATGTTTTACTTAAGTAGTTTTTATTAAACTAATTTAGTTAAAAAGTTAAACGTAGCTAAAAAAGCTATATTAAGTTGCTATACTACTTTATTATATATATTTATGCTTTAATACTACTTATTATATAGTTTACTTGCTTTATATTATAATAGTTTTAATTGTTTTAGTTTAGCTTTAAATTGCTTTAAATATGCTACTTCTTTTATTTTTAATTAGTAGTACTAATTTATTTGCAGTAGTAGCTAAAATAGTTTTTGTTTTTATTAAAACTTTTTTAAAACTTATGCTTATTATAATTAGCTGCTGCTTAAATAAAGCAATAGCTAGTAAGCTAGCTTTAAAAGCTTTTAAAAAAGGCAGCAAAAAAATAAAACTAGTAAAAGGTAGCAAAAGCTTAAAATTAAAAGCTTTTAAAGCGCAAAAAACTAGCAACTAGCTTTAAAAGCTATTAAAAAATTAATTATAATTAGTAACTATAATAATTTGCTTTTAATTGCTAGCAATAATAAATTATACTTAATTGCTAGCAATAATAAATTGCTTTTAATTGCTAGCAATAATAAATTGCTTTTAATTGCTAGCAATAATAAATTAGTTTTAAAAGCAGGTAATATTAAATTAAGGTTAAAAGTAAGCAATATTAAATTAAAGTTAAAAGCTAACAAAAATAAATTAGCAGCAAAAATAAATAATAATAAATTAGCAGCAAAAGTTAATAATAAATTAGCTATTTTTAATTATATAAAGCTAAACGCTATATTTAAGCAATTTATATATAAAAAATTAGGTTTAAATAGTTTAAACACTTAAATAAGTTTTTTTAAAAACAAAATAATAAGCTTATATTTAAATATAGCTTTTTAATAAAAAGCAATGCTTTACTTTTATTATTAGCTAAATAAAATATATTATAGTTAATTAAGACTAATGCTAAAATATTTATATATATTTATATTTTTTTAGCACTATTTAAGACTATTAATAAATAATTTTAATGCTTATAAATTTTTAAGCTTAAATGTGCTTAAAAACGTTAAAATAGCTAAAAATGCTAAAAAAAACTATATTATAATTAATAACAATAATATAAGTATAAGTTTTAGCATATTTAAAAAAATTAAAACAAAGTTTAAAATACTTAAGTTTTTTTTTTTAAAAACTAATTAAGCTTAAGTAGTAATTATTAGTTTAAAAAATATTATATTTAAAAATTTAAAAAATTATTTATACCTATATAATATAAATAATAATATAAAAGCAATTATAGTTAATAAGTTCTTTAATAAAGCTATTATGCTTAATAAAAATAATAAAACATAAGATCTTAATAAATTTTATTATATTATAGCTTAAGCTAAACTAAAGCTTAAAAAAATTATTTAGCTTTTATTAAAAGTTAAAAAATTTATTACTAAAATAAGTAGTTGTTTACTTTTTTTACTTTTTAAACGCAAGCTTATATTTATTTATAAGGACTACTAATTTAAAATTTATAATTATAGCAGATTGCTTTAAATATAAAAAAGTATAAAACTTTTTAATTAGTAGTTATTTAATTAACTAATATTAAAAGTAATATTTTATTTTTAATAAGTTTTATTTAGGTATAAAAAAAACTAATTGTTTATTATTAGCTACTTTAGTATATTTTTGTAGCACTATTTAAATAAATAAAAACGTTTGCAATAAATATAAAAAACTTTAAAAAACTTTTACTTATTATATTATTATGCTAAAACTTTTTAATAAAGCTTATAGCAATTATTATTATAATAATAAAAAATTAAGCTGTTTTTTTTAATTAAGTATAATTAAAAATAAATGCTAATTTTAAGGTCTTTTATAAGCTAATTAAAAATAAATAAAAATAAAAAAATTTAAAAAATAAGTAGTTATTGCTAAAAAACTATTAAACAGACCTATTTGCATTTTTAAAAAGTTAAAAACTAAATGCTAACTTAAACGTTTTTTTTTAAATATATTAGCTATATATTTAACTTTATTTAGCAGCAATTATAATAATTTAATAACTTTTAATTAGTTTAACTATAACTTGCTTTAAAAGTTAGTTTAAATAATTAATAAAATTATTAATTAAACTAAAAGCTAATAAGCTTAGTTTGTTTTTATAATAAATAATAACTTATAAAAAAAAATAAATAATATTTTAGTATTGCTTTATATTTAAAAGTATTAAAAGTTTTTATTATTTTTTAAAATTATTTACTTTTAAGTAAAACTTTATGCTTTAGTTTAAAACTAATAACTTATAACTTATACCTTTTTTTAGCAACTATTTTTAACTAATTAGTTTTAAACGCGTTTTATTAAAATTAAATATTTATGCGCGTTTATTTTTTTAATATTTTTAAGCAAAAGTTTTCTTATATAAATACTTACTTTTTTATTTAATTGTTTGCAAACGTTTTTTTTTTATTTAATTAGTTATAAACGCTTACTTTTGCGTTTAATTATTTATAAACGCTTACTTTTTTTTTTTGTTTTTGC
>Ga0247782_1000415_pt1 | contig 30198 bp, 20 predicted proteins | sample UWRJL019104C5_FD_179928 | JGI IMG/M metagenome (GOLD analysis project Ga0247782, IMG submission 179928) | Plant litter microbial communities from Arlington Agricultural Research Station in Wisconsin, United States - UWRJ-L019-104C-5 | ecosystem: Environmental > Terrestrial > Plant litter >...
CCCCCCCCCCCCCCCCCCCAAGTCCGAGTCGGAGACGAAGGTTACCTACCACAATGCTGGTCCGAATGTTTCGGCTTTCGAGTCTACCTATACAAGATGGGAAGCAAGCAGTAATAGATGAGTTTAGCTTCGAGTTGCATGAATAAGCCGCCATTTCTCTGTTCCAACCTTTTGTTGCATACGCTGGGTCATCTGATACGAATAATCTTCTTCGATATGCAGGTGAGGCCCATGTGATTGATGTGCTTTAACTAGGTACGTAGCGGCTGAGCCAGGTTTATAGTGACAATTCCATAGCACGCGTATCTACGGCATAGATTACCTTAATGCACTGGGAGGGTTCAACTAGGCGGTTAGGTTCGATTCCTAACAGTGCTATATGGTTTTCGCCTGGTTGGCTCAACTAATGCTCCACGCTGCCAGAGGCCACCGGAACGTGTCCCGCTCTTGCAATCTCCTGCATCCGGTCGCATACTTAGGCCGTTGCACGCACAAAGTTTCCTATTTCTAGATAGGGCCCGTCACCCTATCAACCTGTAAGACATGCCCGGCACAGCAATCGTCCTGTGAGGGGTCTACGGGAATAGCTTAATAAGTGCCCGGCGACATATCACTTTACTATCCGCGCACCCCCAAAGCCGGTCACGATGACCGCTAGCAGAGCGGTAGAGAATATAACCGGTCGGAGAGTGCTACGTTAAAGACACGAAGGATGCGCTGATATCAAAGAATACGTGCCCTTTTTAAGTCAAGCCCTCTTATTAGCGTGTGTGTTTCGAAGCTACTGCAATGTCGTCACCGCGGTCAACTTTCTCCATTCGCCCTCTGATTCACCACTTACATAGGTAAGTACCCTGACGGCTCCATCCCAGAGACCGTTGATCCTGTTGACTGGAGGAAGAGAATGCATGCGTCAGGTAGATAGTTTATAATGAGGAATAAAACCAACCCGGCAAGAGATCGTCGATGGTTATCCACGTCGTATTGGGAGGAACGGGGTATAAAAATCAGGTGATGGTTTATATAAGTGAATATGTTCGGTGCATCACAGGATCTTAGGATACACGAAAGAGCAGTTTTACCATACTTATTTGCTTATCGTTCACTCTCGGCCCATACAAGTAGTAGACATATAGGCTCATACACTACACTGACTTATCTAACTTCCTATCTCTTCCTCTCGCTCACTCACTCGCACCACTAGTGATCAACTGATCAATCGACACAGATACACACACAATATAGTTCCCAATATGTCAAACCGATTACAAGGGAGTAAGCAGCAGCCGCAAGCCCGTATTTCTCAAAGCGTAGAATAGAAAAGGCAATGACTAAGACTTGACTGACCATATAAAAACGGAAAAATAGAAATCGCAATTGTAACGGGCTCCTCATCCGGCATCGGAAGATCCATAGCCCTAGCCTACGCAAAAGAGGGCGCGAGCGTCGTCTGCGCGGACCTAAAGCGCGAAGCGCGCCCGGGCGTACCGGACGAGACCCTTGTGAACACGGACGAGGAGATCGTAAAAAATGGCGGGGAGAGCATATTCGTGCAGACAAACGTTAGTCTCGCACGGGATGTCGAGACACTTGTTGAACGGGCTGTTGAGAGGTTTGGGAGGGTCGATATGTAAGTGAGGAAATGCTATTCTAATATGTGTGCGGACTGTGTGATGGATCTGTAGGGAGAGGGAAGGGATGGGGATGATGGTATTGTATGGATGGATAACTTCTTGCTAACGAGCCGGACTCTCTGCAACGATGTATAGACTGGTGAATAATGCCGGTATTTCCGTCGAGTCCCGGCGGGCACCATTGCTTGTTCATGAGACGTCTGAGGAAGACTGGGATATCACGATGGCCATAAACACCAGTGCGTATCACTACCCCCTTTCAGTTGGAATATTTTAGTGCTCTTTTCCCGAGATGCTCCAGCATCCAGTGGCCTTCAATACACGGTGAAGCACTTAACCTACTCTATTAACCCCCGATCTCTGCATAGAATCCGTCTTCCTTGGGTGCAAGTACGTTATTGCCCAGATGTTGAAGCAAGGGTTGCATTCTTCCGGCCACCGCGGATGGATCATCAACATGTCTTCGGTACTTGGTCTCGAAGCTTTCAGGAATACCGGTACGCCGACTCTATGTTCCCCTTTATATTTCCCACCCCTGAAGACAGAAACTACACTATGCAAAACTTTTGACATATTCACACGAATAAGCCACAGAAGAAATATGGTAGCCAGCTAACGAGAGCGCTCGCTTCTTTTGTTATATAGTGGCATACTGCGCATCCAAAGCCGCCGTGGCCAGCATAACGCGACAGGTAGCACTCGACTACGGATCGTATAGGATTCACTCCAACTGCATCTGTCCCGGTTGTGAGTCTTTATCTGCCTCCCTAGCTCAGCTTCCTACAAATTAGCTTTACATGCACAGCTCAATACCCTCTATCCATCACTGCCTCCGACACCCTCATCATCATTATCACCATCATCATCATCATCGCTACCACCGACCTTGTAACCTATCCTACCCACATCGTTACCGAACTAACACCCCTGCCTCACCAGTTGTCCAAACAGCAATATTCGCAGACACAATCACCAACTATAGCGCCTCCGAGATCGAGGCGCTTCATCCGTTGGGGCTGGGAACACCACAAGACATCGTCGGCGCGGCCGTCTTCCTCGCCAGCGGCGACGCTCATTGGATTAGCGGTGTGAGCTTGCCTGTTGATGGGGGTTACATGTGTGGGAAATAGACTAAAGCAGATCAAGGATTCTGTGAAGCTTTACTAAAATAGGTTTTCTGTTCACGGACGCTTGGATTGGGTCTTGACAGAGTAATCCTATATAGGGGCCGTGGTATATGTTGGAATAGCCTCACGAACTTGTATTCTTGATGATAGCGTTGGCCATTGACAGCGCCCTGTTTATTGGGCTATTCCTCTGGCAGAAGGGATTAGTGAGTGCATGTCACAGCCAGTTTCCGCCCCCGGTGGTGCTGAGCCGCTTGAGAGTATGAGGCATTGTAAATCTATCGGTTGAGTACCTAGGTAGTTATGACTCACATATTTCTCCTTATGCCTTGAAAGTAACTACAGTGATATCTAGGCCACAGTCTTCCATCACGGACATACTATTACCTGCTGCCTACGCAGTCGCTCTTCGGGGCGTAGTAGCACACACAAAAGCCACCGTTCTACAAGGCTGATATCATATGCCTCTGATGTTTGTTGACGTATTACAAATCATGGCCACAAGAGGGTGTGAGAGTTGGGTATTTGGGAGGCCCACGCGGACTTGACTTGCACTTTCTTGAAAACACCTCGCGTTTTCGGCGAAGGCTTTGCCTGGTCTAGTTCGCGTCCCGATCCGATCTGAGAGGATGTATGCAATTCCAACATTTTCACAAACTTTAAAGAAAAAAATCCTGCAATGAGATCTTTCATATTCTACGACGAGTTTATTGTGGAAGTAAGAATACATATGAAGGACTGACTAAACGAGAGAGTGCTGCAGACCAAAACCGTGTACCTACAAATATCTACATATGCATATTCACTACACAGTATCATATCTATCATGGAGCAAGGAGTGAAGTTACATAGTTCGTTAAGTTAATAGCTCTACAGAAACAATACATTTTTTAAGAAAAATCAAGCTTTTTCTATACGGTATCTAGAAAGTTCCTCGCATACAGATACATACATACATACAAGTTTCAAATATCTTGCCTTCTCTACATAGTCAACCGCACCACACCACACACCTCCTCCACCACCTCCTCCCCCACCTTACCCATATGAACTTGTGACCACAAGGTCTCGAGACATACACAATACTACCTACACCACTATTACTACTGCCGTCCTACCTGCCTAATTACTTACTTACTTCTAACTACCTCGTAGGAGTAGGAGAAGGATGGGTACGCAAGTCAAAATGGCCGCGGGAGTGAGAGATTCTTTCTCCAAAAAGGTAAAACGGGCGCCTAAGTATGTAAGTGGGAAAATATGTATTACATACTGGGTGGTTCGGTGGGTCATACTACTGGGTCTTGCGGTTGTTTCGAGCTTTCGACCTATCATCTTCAAGTCGGTAATTAGAGCGAAGACTCCAGTCGTCTGAGACCCAGACGTGCCATGACATGACGCGTTTTTGGAGAAATAACTTGGCTAGTAGCGGTATCTCCGCGCTTGTCCGCGTCAGTTTAGTTAGATTCATACATGCATATGTGCAGTGGATTGGTTTAGGTGGGGGATTAGGTTAATCTAGATGTTTCGAGTATTGTAAGGATCATATCTAATACTAATATCGATCTACGAAGCTCTCCGCATTTACGTACATCTCCGTCCATCTATCTATCTACACATCTTTTTTATCTAATCTAGCGCGACCGGCGGGAAATAAAGATTGGAAGTGTTAGGGAAATGTTGCATTGCAGTTGGGTTGCATCTTTGTTTTTTTGCGGGATTTGGAGAAAGATGAGGCGATAATGTAGTAAATGCAATGTTGCCCGCATCACCACCAACACAACTGCCCAACAATGTCGTCCAACAAACTGTTTAAGTAGGTATCTAACCCCCCACGGCTTGGGCTGGGATCTACATCTCTACAGTAACTTGCATACATACATACACTGACGGCCCGGCTAACTAGGTAGTCTGGTTGACTCAAAAATGTTCCACGAAACGAAATGCAATGCCGCACCTTGGATGAGTAGCGAAACCTGTTGTGGGGTTAAGGATCAACCTGTTCATCCCATCGTTTTGTCCCGTCTCCTTACTATCTATACTTATTGTGGGCACATACCCTATGATAAAAGAGTGGTGCACATAAAGCTCCTGTGCGGTGGATAGATAGACTGATAAAAGGAAACTTGCTTTTGTTTTATATCCCACATCCCACATCCCACATCCACATCCACATCCCGTATCAATCATTCCATGACACCTATACCTACAAATACCTATTTCAGGTACCTAGGCAGAGATCCTAGAAATAGGCATGCAAGTATGTAGGCAGATCGGCACATCCACATATCTATCTACTTGTCAACATACATGCACAGTTACATACAGTAGGTAGGTATATAAATACATATGTACAGTTGGATTAAGTGATGGTTGTGTGTGATTGCAAACCTGCGGGCTACCGGGATCGTCCCTTTCGCTTATGGGGAGGCTCCCGTGGATCATCCGTTGAGGATTATCTCAAGGTGTATGTGTGTATGTATCTGCGTGTGTAAGGTATGTGTGGTGTGTAATTCTCCGCGAGTAGGAGAGCCGGGAAGGGGGAGAGGGGATACAAAAGGTGGGGTGAAAAAAATCACAATCTCAAAAGACAATACATAAATACCTACATACATCCACATAGGAAGATGCAAAAGTAGCGTGCTATTGTCATTACCATTTCCTCATGTGTGGACGCCTGCGTGCGTAATAAGGTAGGTGTGTTAGGGTATCCATGTATGATTGTATTTATGTATGTATGTACGTAAAGGGGGCGACGCGACGGCGAGACGAGGCGAAGTGAAGATATCAGGCCGATTGACCGACCAATCGACCGACCAAACCAGCCACAATAAATGTAAGCTCACGTAACTGAAAAGCCCTCATTCGACATGAAGACGGCGACAGCAGCATTCGTCGCGTTGCGATCCGTCAGCGATCGGAGCTACTCCTTTTTGCCTCTTTGGAATCAACTTGAAATCTAAACGGCGCCATGTCATGTCATATTATGTCGTGTTTGGATTGATGTGAAACGAGAAGGCAGCAGTAGCAAGCGGCAACAATAAGGTGATAATCACCTCATCCCCCAAAGCGAAGCGAGGGTGCCTTTCGCCTTTGCTTTTTGCCTTTTGGCTACCTAAATGTACCTATATACAACTATCTGAGCATCCATCCATTTCATCCATCCATCCATCTGAACGGCACGGCTCGTATAGCTACTCTAACTACATGGCCATTAAGGCTTGGTTGTTCGGATGCCCTCTTCTGTTGTCCGTTGTCCACAAATAAATACCTACGTTAACTGTTCACCTTTCGTCTGTTAGTTAGTTATTTCAAACAAATAAGGTTTGGCTTGGCAATATCACATGTAAGTAAGATGTAAGATACCAAGTATGCGTATAGGCACGCCTGAAAGAAGGCAAAGATGGTGTCGTTGTTGCGTGGCTTGAACCACAGCTGCTGAACAGGCAGATGTGGTATTTGAACCTTTCTGCCTTTTCAAATCCCTCTCTTCCCTTCCCATCCCTTCCCGTAGACTCATACATAGGCATACATACCACATTCATAGCGTAGTAATAAGGTGGTTCACCTGGCCCCCCTCTCCTCATCCCAATTTACTGTCGCATATTGTATGTTGTAGGTAAGTGCCTCTGCATCCATCAGAAACGGCATGAGAGAAAGGTAGTACTGGTACTGTCAAGTCTAAGTCAACTGATAATTTGAATAGTAACAACAGCTACAACCACAACACCACCACAATACAAAAGGTGAAGTTTTGGAGGGGTGGTGTCCGTGTGGAGTCACCACGAGCCGGATTTGGATTGACCTGCATAAAGGGTGGGAACTCAATTGCAGGACCGGAAGAGGAAAAGCCTGCAGGCTTTTATTGGCTGACCAACATGTAAAATGACGTGCATACAATCATGGTCATCTTATTGGTGAGAGATTTTGGAAAGGGGGCATTTCTAGGCTTTTTCAGCTGGTAGGTTCTTATCATGCCGACCTACCTGGTAGCTCATAGGTAAGTTGATAGGACGACGGCTTGGTAGGCTGATAGGTTAGGTTACGGTGTATGTATGCGTTATGTAGATTCAGTAGCCAGGGACTTTTAAGACCAGCTGGAAATGCTGACAAGTAGGCAAACCAGGCTGCTTATTTTATCGATTGATATTAGGATTCAGGAAACAGGGACATGGAGCAAAGGGGAATAGATTGCGTCCAACCGTCATCTTCGAGATTTACCAATGCGGTATCCCTGCATTGCCCTACATGAAGGTACGGATGCGTCCGATGTACTATGTAGGAATGAGGATTTCCACGACAAAGACCTTACCGATAACTACATGCCTAAATTCATCTTGGCGATTGAGCTCTCTTCTCTCTCTCACGGCGGTACCTTTACTTGCGTACTAATGCTATAACGCGTGTGGGATTTGTGTATTTGTGGTGAGTGGGAGGGGGACGAATAGGTTGGGGAAGTAGGTCTTCGTGAGAACATCGGCTACGAAGCGCCTTGTCGTGCTTTAGGTATACCTACTCACAATGCCTGTATGTAATTTTGGTCGTCATATCAACTGACGCGCCAAGAAATTATTAAGCATTTTGCAGCCACATACCGAGCACCACGGCGTCCGTGTGTAGGTGCTAGACTGGGTACCTAGCCCGACTAGCTATTGCAAGGTAGTATCACCGCTTGTAAGCAAAATCCTGCCTCCGCATTTTTCCCCTCAGGAGTTTCTGTTTAGGACTCTTCACTACTCCTTCAAGTGTGGATGTATGGATGTATGTAAGAGGCAACTCCGAATGGAGCTTTCATGCCGGCTTTACTTTACTATGTGCACATACTACGCCTATCCACTCCATTGGCACATAACGGATGTTGCTATTTTGTTGGGTAAGGATTACATTGGCTGCATTGCCCAGGCTTTCTTGTCGTTACTTAGGTAGGTAGGGGTTCAATATCACCATCGCTAAGGTCCAGCTAGACAAGCAACTTATATCCAGATTCAGGTTTGGTTTTCGTTATTGCGCGAGCGGACGACAGGACCACCAACGACGGGACCGCCAACGATCGGCATATAGTTAGTGTTGTTTCTGAGAGGACCTGGCCAGCATCAAACCCTTGGAACTGCGGAGACCTGCATGCTAAAATCATAATAAACCCCCAATGTGAACATCAAGTATACAGAAGTCAGGTAAGTTAATTGATAGGGCGGCGATGGTGATACTTTGAGCGACTCCCTTCCGTTTACCTCCTACTGCAGGCCACGATCCTGCATACATACGACAGTACGTACATCAACCGCAGCGGTCCTTAAACGGGGCCTCGTCGGGCCTCGTCGTGTCTCGGCTTTCCAGAGTAATAAAACTCGGGGGGCGAGACGAGGGACTACAGTGAACGAGTAAAAACAACTCAGCCAAGACTGGAAGGCAATTCGTACTGAACAAACTTTGACGAGCCTTTTTGTCATGAAAATTGAAGGTGGATTCAACATCGTGTATACAATAGGGAGGTAGGATGGTACCTGAAGTGAGTATGGAGAAAGGGAGATGGAAGCGCTGTTGTTGTTGTTGCATGTAGCGGGGAAATGTTGCATTCGCTATTCAGCATACCATATGGTTTAGATCGGGTCCGTGTAGGTAAGGTAAGGTAAGTAGAGGTGGGCGTGGAGAAGGCGAAGCACGGAACCCACCTCCGTTACTTCTTGACTTACCTAATATAGAGCGATGCTCGTTGTGGCTTGAAAGGAATACCTACATATCACTCTACCTAGTCGTTAGGTACTTACTTTATATATGATATATGCTCCCAGATTAGTGTATATGCGGTTGTAGCACTCACGATAGTCTCCCGCCTCTAGTGATGTTGACCGAGATGTAATAAGTAAGCAAGCGGGCAGGCAAAATGCTGTGCCTCGGACGCAAGACATGTTTAAAGAGGCCGAAATTCTGACAAGTCATTTCTCCCTCTTATGCTGTAGCCTGTCACGAACGACTTGGAAGGTAGACCGGACAGGTGAAGGATTCATTAAGCGGTCCGAAAGACATGATCATGTTGTTTTTTGTTGAATCTTACTCACATACTAAGGTTAGTAGATACTACCTACCATACTTAACCTGGCCTATAATATACCGTACATCATGTACAAGCTCAGCGATGGTTCTCCGTAGTGGAAAGGAAGTACTTTGCATACATACCTACATATGTGCATAGTCAAGAATCTGGCGGCTTGCAAACTTGCCAAGGGAGCTTGTTGCTTGGAACTCGAAACACGGGAGTGTCTGCATGTGCGAGGTTGGTTGGGCGCCTTTTCAAGTCTTTCTACAGGGTTACCCGAGGAGGTATACTGTTTAACGCCTAGACTGCATCTGTACCTCTCTCTGTACTAGGGGTCCGAGGTCGTATCCCGTTCGTCTCCACGTCGAGTTCCGGCATCGCATGCAAATCGTCTAGACTGGTTTGAAGCAATTAACCAGGATAACTGTTATATCGCTCCCTGACCTCATGGACGTGGATGTTTGTTTGATTGATCGCTTGTGGCGGGACATAAAACAAAATGTCACCCCCCTGGACACTCTGATGGACCCTGTTTCCTGTTTCCGTCGCTAATAGCTCATAGAAAATACCGTGGCATAGATACTCGGAAATACCTCAGTCGCAATTGTTTCAATGGCGACCTGAAATACTACGCTCTATGGAAGAAAAAGATGGTATGATACAAGTGAGGTTCGAAAGTGGTGTACCTAGGCATCCTACACGTCCGGGCTAGTGTGCTGTATGGTGCACCAATCTGTGCATAATCTGTCACGAGCACGTTTCCTGCTTCTCGTAACCTGAATATCATCTATGTATCTTGCAGCAACGAATGAACTGCAGTTCAACTACTATGTATGTACATACTAACCTAGCGTCTAATTATGGGTGGTCAATCGATAATAAACTTCGCGTTGAATGGCCAAAGCTATGCGACTAGGTTGGCTGTGTCTGATTTGAACGAACTGTTCTGTAATCTGTTGATATCGTTGTCATGTTGTGCAACGAGACAAGGTTGCAGGTGGCGGTGATGACGGCTGAATACAAGGGGTCTAGACTATCTCTGCTGCTAGACTGGGCGGGCTACGTATTGCTGCCGTAAAGTACTTGTGCCTATCAATTGATAAACGGTGAAGAAAAGACATGGGGGTTGTTAGCATCGTGATGGTCATCGTCGCAACACACCTACACCCCAAGCTTTTTGTCTACTATGTCATTATGTGTATAAGTGTGTCACCTAGGCTAAACTAGACGGTATAATAGTGCTTTTAGTCCCTGCATTAGCAGGCTATAGAGTTCACTCTAGTCCGGACAGGCCCGGACCTTGTTTCGATTGCGGCCTGGCCGGCTATCTGCGCCCAAATGCGAGAAACTTGATTGAGGAGAGAAGGTCAAAGTTTGTTTTCGATGTAGATCCTCGGTTATGAAGACATCGTGAAGATATGACATGGGGAGAAAAAAAGGTTTCTTGCCAATTGATGCAGCCCACTCTTGACCTGCTGTCTACCTCCTAACTTTAGTAGAGGGCGAAAAAAGCTGCCTACTGCAAGCCAGGGCCAGTTAACTTCTCAGGGGTCGATTTGATCCCTAGCATGATTGGCGTTGCCATGCAAGCAAAAGTGGTATGATAAATAGGAAGTAAATGTTGTCTAGCCAAAATCCTGTCGCCACGCTACTGATGGTTTTTCATGGGTATCGTCAACTTTGCCATATACCACGTACATAGCGGCGTTTCCGGCTCCTTTCAATACATAGTGTGGGATGATATCATCGTCACGGTGAGACGAAGCAATGGCTTCCCACAAGAAGAGACGGGACAGCATACATACATACACACACACATACGTACATACGTGTTGTCAACGTAGGACTGTGGTCTAGCCAAAACTCTGCTTTTTATTTTTGCCTTTCGGGCTTGGGAATGGCTACACCTTTGATGTGTCCCGTCTGTCTACCTATCTACAGTATCTGTCTTTGCATCCTCGTACTATCTCGCTAGACCCTTTTTCTTTCGACTGTATGACGCCGACCCCAATATTGGCGACCAGGGAGCGGCCTGATTGGCATCGTGAGCGCCTCTGCTATTTGGAACGCTTGCTCTAACCATGCCGACCCCGCGGTCCAGACTCCCATCGATGCAGCCCCCTTGGGCATGCAGGCAGCATCGTTTAACTTGAATTGAACAAGGGACAAAGAGAAATTCTGCAGCCTGCGGATTGACGGATGCCACTTCCCATCTCACGATGATCCCTCAATGGCAAAAAACGAGAGAGAAGACAAGTATCGCTCGGTCTGCTGGCAACACGAGCGACGATGTGCTATGCGTTTTCCTGCGCTGGATACGTGGCATAGCTGTGTACTAGTGTCTCGTAGTGATCTTGCAGCAGGTAAACAGGATTAACATCCGGGGGCTATCTTCTTGTCGCCCGCATTCAACCAGGCAAATGGGATTTACATGATACCTAGGTACCGACTGTATCGCTAGATTCGTGCGCCACGATGATGTAAACCGAGCTAGAAGAGCCTCAGTCCCGACTCTGTCTTCATCGAATTTCAGCCCCCATCAAAAGGTTCTTTGTGACTTGATGACTCTTTGTCCCACCTGCTCGGGTCGATGAATAAGCACCCGAGTTGATGTAGGTAAGTATGTAGGTATGCATACCTAATCTACCAACCTAGTAGTGGGATTCATCTGTCGGTAAGCAACGGGAGGGATATAGATTACCATCTTCATGTTGATTTGCCCATCCATGCCGAACCTTAAATAGGCACATGTAATATTATAGGTAGGTTTGAGGCACGTCGATGCGTCAATGCGTCTTCTAAAATTGTACTTACCTACACCTAACCTGCCCTATAGCATATTTGTCCCAAAAACGTTCTATTGGGGTAGCTTATTACACAAGTTTATACTCTTCTCGTGTGTCAGGCAAAGAAGTGCTTTGTTGCACAAACCACGACAGTTGGGTGCAGTATGGCTTGGCAAACAGCGGTTAATCGTTATAAAGGCTGGAGTTTGCGAGGTTCGAGTCGTCATTTGGAATGTTTATCGATGGGCGGCACGTGGAGTGCGGCAAGGCATCGCGATGATTCGTTTCGTTCTGTCTACTATCTACTAGTATATAACTAACCTAGATGCCTGCCTACTGCTGTAGGGGCATACTAGAGTGATTATATCGTAGGTTGGTCCTTGTAGCATATAATAAGTTATAAATATTATGCTGCATACTTATTAGGTTGCTAGGAGTTCATTTGTGTGACGTGATCCATCTCCTATACCATTCTTACTCGGATAACCGATAACATGTACAGCACTAGACCTTTATACATACAGTACAGTACAGTATCGTACGATGTTGTGGTAGATCTAATCCTGCTTTGGTAGAAAAACTGTACTCCAATGGTAGGTGGGTATAGTAGCAACTCCATTTTATTTATACATATGTACACGACAACGGCCAAAACATCATGATCTTCGATCGCCTTCAAGAACAAAACGTTTTAGGCACATACATGTTAACTAAGTATGTATACATACGTAAGTATGTGGCCTCGGTGGATCCTAAAGAAAGGAAGAAAGGTGACCATGGCGCTGTAGATACTTACCGGCAGCCTGTGGGTTTCTTACCTTACCTACCGTACAGAAGCACTGTACCTATCTGCGTTGTGTCGATCGGGCCAGTGTACATGTCTGTAGCAACGGTGGTTTGAGGTATTCTACACTGTGGTCTGTGGGACAATCCACTTGTATACACGTATGTTGTACGTGGCTCAATTGATCACGAATAGCATACTATTATAACTCGGATATTTATCGTTAGATTGTCTGTACCATTGCCCTATATCGAACCTGGATGGAGTTGGCATAGGTATACATAGCACCGGTCTATTAAGTTAAGGTTAAGTAGGTGTGATACTCACCGCATTGATAATTTGAGAAGATATGTAAATTCGGTAACGCGACAGGGTAGTTTACTGCTGGTTATCTGTTATTCTCTACCCCTCCATCAGAAATTTGAAGGGAACTGGTAATCCATGCAGGAGAGGATATAGCCTTGCCAGAGCCTTGTCCCTCCGAGTATCTACGCATCTACAGTTCATCGCCTAGAATACAATTTGCATCACATGCTCGAATGCCTGATTGTGTTTTAATCGACCTGCCATTGTGCAATACTAATCCCATTCCATGCATCTACAATACCTACTCTGTACCGATTCGTATCGTCGGTATTTACTCACTCCAGCCGCTTCAGTGTAGGTAGGCAAGTACCATCTCGACTCCTCTCAAACGGTGATCCACTGCTCATGCGAAAAATGGTCCGGCTGCATGGTCATTGAGAAGTGAGGCTTGGCAGAAATACCAACAACCATATATTGTTGATATGAGGACTCTTGTTTGGAGCTTCCGGTCACCGAAGGAGCTAATGCTTCGAAATGGAGCTGAACATGTTGTAGCCGTTTGAACCTGCCCCTACAAAAAAATTATGATCTTTAAAGAAGTCAAGTCAGGCCGAGTCCATCCAGTCCTATTTCCAAATCTCGGTTCATCATACTGACTGTAAACTGGTACGGTTAAACAGGTTTTCTTGCTGGCGTCCGAGCTCGGCTTCGGTTGAGAGTCTGTTGCTAGTATACCTATGCTGCCCCTAACTGCACAATTGATTTCCCAGAGCAAAAAGGCTCTCAAGAAGAATTGTATAATAGAAAACAATCATCCAGAGCAACTCATGTACCAGGCTAAAAAGAGACAGCTTGCGAGTAGGTATGCATCCTAACCTAGGTATGTTGATACAGCGCTTTGCAGAAATGTCTGTGCTATCCGTCTATGTACTCATGACGCCTACACAGTACGCGTAAGCAAAGTATAGAACTATCGACAATCGTTGACAGCACAAAAGGAAGAGGGTGGATTTGCATGTACTGCTGTAGGTACAGTAGGTACTCAATGGACATCTCATGCCGATCCACACGGTGAGGCAGAAATCATATCTGCAAGTTAGACGCTTGTGCCGCTAGTGTATATCCTAAGATAGTGGTGGTGGAGCAAGTGAGTGCTTGCTGCCGTCACAGCCGTTATTGGCTCAGAGAGAGAAAACAGGCTTCTTGGGGGGGGGGCTCGGCAGGGCTGGGCATATGCAGCCACAGAGCAGATCGCAACTGCTTCCTGGACTTATCGGCGGAACTATGTATGCACAAAGTTCAACCAAGTCTCTAGTCCAGGTTGCTCTCTACACAAGAAGCTAGCCCAACGGAAAGCATAGGGGGACCCATGTATCTACAGCTATGTACATAATGTACCCACTTTTATCGCACGGTTTTACTCAATCACTGATACGCTAAAGCGGGGCTGCTACCGCATGGATATGTGGTAGTGGTGGACGGTGGGAGGTAGTGGTGATGCTGGTGGAGGGGACAGGTCAAGCCTGGTCGGTAACAGGGGAGTACGCTGTACCAGCTAGTAGTGTAGACCTTGGGAAAGGTGTACGGCATAAAGCAGCACAGGGAGGTATCCTGACGCCCAACAAAGGCACCTTCACTACAACAGCTAACAGGTAGGTAATGTATCCCCTACATAGCATGTACATGTACCTATCTCCTGGTAGCACTGCACTCCGTGGCAAGCGTCCTGCGTTTTCCAACCCAGGAGTGCCAAAGACCAAAAGATGAACAAACCTTCCGCCACCAAGACATTCCGCCCACTCGTCCATGTTATCATCTTTTCGCTATCAGCTCTCATTCACCAATTCCATTCTGCCGCCCCAAACATACTACAGACCAAGACACCACCAGCAACATCTCGAGAACGCACCCTAGAACGCACTTTTAGCTTTTGCCATACATCAATCACATACCACATACTTTGCTTCTGCGCCAGCCCTTTCGGCCTGCCTTGTATTAAAGTTGTATCGTGCACTGTCATCTGACAATGGCCTCTACTTCGTAAATGCACTAATCGTTCCGTTCCTTCATTCCTCGTCGAGTTCTTATGATCCCGACGAGATGCTCGAACAGCGTCTCAGAATGCCGACCGCCACGAACCCACAACGATTCCAACCACTCCTTTGTCGCTATGGATCATCATCAAGTACAGCGTCTTCATCTCTCCACGATCAATAACACCCCTCATCTCCCCGCCGTACCGTCGCGAACGGCCAACAGCACCCCGGTGTCCTCGCCTGGCCTCTTTAGCCCGAGCAACTTCCAGTCTCATGCTCTCCCGCATCATTCCGCTTCCGATGCCTCCATACCGACTTCGGCTTTTGCCGCCGTCGCCGCCGCCGCTGCCGCTGCCGCTGCTGGCAGTCCGTTTTTGCACCCTTTGCAGGGCCGCAAAGTTAGAGAGTAAGTGGGACACTGACTGCCCTGTGACCAAGCTGGCACGATCCCCGGATGGCCACCGCAGTGCAATCCTTCGGTCGAATTCTAAATTGAAGCTGTTTCGGGGCTTGGAGTTTTGTAGGACACTAATACGTGATTTCTCTCAGGACCCATAAGGCCCTTGTGGATCTCGACACAATGACTGGACGGAAGTCGATAAATCAGTACGAAGTCATAGAAGAGCTTGGCCGCGGCGTGCATGGTAAGGTAAAGCTCGCTCGTAACACGATTACTGGCGAAAACGTTGCTATCAAGATCATCCCACGATTTTCGAAGAAGCGTCGTCTTGGAAAGGTCACTGCGGCCCCTCAAGACAAAACGAAAAGAGAAATCGCTATCCTCAAGAAGATTCGGCACGCCAATGTCGTCGCTCTGCTCGAGATTATCGATGACCCTGAACTCATGAAGATCTACGTAATATTAGAGCATGTCGAACTTGGCGAGGTAGTTTGGCGAAAGAAGGGCCTCCCAAAAGTCTGCCAGATTGAAAGAAGGCTAGTCGAAGCTCGAGCTCACGCTATGCATAATGCCTTCTATGAAGAGGACCATAAAAATTACCAACAGCTTCTTGAACATCGGCGAGTGATCAACGAAGCGAAGAGGGCAAGAATGCTGGAAAGGCAAAGAGGACTGGATGATTATTGGAGCTTGGAATACGGTGCTGCCAATGAAGACGATCTGGAGAGCCTGGCACGTTCGTATGGCAGAGGGGATCATACTGCCCAGCCGTCCACAGCTGTTCCTTCCGCTTCTCAACCCGGGTCGCGGCCGGAGTCCATTACCCGTTCTTCGAGTCGATCCGCGTTTTCTGGATCTCTTTTCAACACTCCACTACCCTCCGAAATCGATGCTTCTTCTGTTGATGTGAATGCCGAAAGCGAAGCGGAGGCACCTGCAGCTAGCCCCCTACATTCCCGACATGGATCGTCAACAGCATTGGACGGTACAATGTACGGAGCCTACGTAGAGGAACCCGGATTCCGCGCCAGATCCCCAAGCATGGCCGACTCTGTTGCTGACTCGATCGTCTCTCATATGTCCTCTATTGACTACAGTTCGCAGCCCCATGACGCCTTCACCGACGACTTCTCTTATGTCCCCTGCCTCACCCTCGACGAGGCTCGTGCGACCTTCCGGGATACGGTGCTCGGTCTGGAGTATCTCCACTACGAAGGCGTAGTACACCGGGACATCAAACCCGCTAATTTGCTATGGACCAAGGATCACCGAGTTAAAATATCGGATTTTGGAGTCTCATACTTCGGCCGGCCCATTCGCGACGGCGATCTCGATGAGTCTGTCTCCGAATCCGAGGCGCAGGATTTCGATGACGATTTAGAACTCGCAAAGACCGTCGGCACCCCGGCGTTTTTTGCGCCAGAGTTGTGTTACACAGATCTGGAACACGAGCAGCCCAAAATCTCGGAACAAATCGATGTGTGGTCTCTCGGTGTCACTCTGTACTGTCTGATTTACGCCCGAATCCCTTTTATGGCTGAAGACGAGTTCGCAATGTTCCACAAGATTGCCAAAGAGGAGGTTTATATTCCGCGCAAGCGTCTGAGGCCGGTTGACCCACAGCATTCTCCCTTGTCGACATCTTTCCACAAGCGTGTTAACAGCGAGCCATATCGAGATGACAACGATCCTTCATATGAGGATGTTGATGAGGATCTATATGATCTCCTCCAGAAGATGCTAACGAAGCATCCGGAGAAACGTATCAGACTAAGAGATGTGAAGCGGCACCCGTGGGTTGTTGCAGATATCAACATGCCAGTCATTCAGTGGATCGATGAGACCGACCCGTCACGCCGATTCTCCGGCCGCAAAATCGAAGTCGATGAGAGGGATATTACGCGTGCGGTTGTGCCACTCACACTTCTAGAAAGAGCTCGTTCGGCTGTGAAGAAAGCCGTCGGCAAAGTGATTCATGGTCGCACAGACAAGTCTGAAGGCCAGGGCTCAACCAGGAGAAGAGCTGCAAGCAGCGTTGCTAGCTCCGCCGGAGACATGCCGCCAATAGGGACAACATTTCCTCATCTACGAGATATGCGCCGGAGAAGTATACGCCCCGAGGATTACTTTGCTACCGTTAGGGAGAGTGATCATCCTCTATCTCAGAGCGTTACAGCGACTCCGCGCGACTCTCCAACCGAGGAGAGCCAGTATTCTCCTCGACGACGTGCGACGCCGCCATGCGGAGATGGTAGGAATACAGTCAATGATTCAGCTAGTCTGTTCGACACGTTACCAGGGTTAGGCGCTTCTGTTTCTTCGTCAACATCGCTCTCCTCTGGCAGGGGGCTTATGTGCCAAGGCCATGGACGTGTTAGATCAATAACTAACGCACAGGTCGCATTAGCCCATGCAAAAGAGTCATACGCCGTGCCGGTCACACCCGCAGGAGGAACTCCAGCTACGGACAACCCAGCGCCCACCCTTAGCAAAACACGCGATATGCGGACTCAGGACGATGCCACTAGATCGAAGTCGGTTGATCGTGGGTTATTTGCCAACGAGGATAAACGAGCCGAGCCCAAGGTGGCGATAAGTACGGCTGTCGCTCCTGGTAACCTGGAATTGCCCAAACGCCCCTTGTCAGTCGATCCAGGTCGGAAGGTGGACAGGCCGCCCTTACCATCACCAGACCTCTTCTCGCCCATGGCTATCCGTACCTATCAATATGGATACCCTAGATCTGAGCAGAACGTAGAAGAAACGCACTTCAATAACCCAAACCTCGATAGGCGGCTTCCGACGGCCCAACGGTCCATGCAACATGGGGATAGAATCTTGCCTCCGAGGGTGTACACCCCATCAACCCCAGAATCATCCGCTCAGGCACAGGAACAGTTGATACGACGACAGATGTACGATAGTGAGACCCTAACCTTCCGTGATTGGTTCATGCCCAATAGACGATCGCCCATCCCTCTCTCCAGCGATGTGATAAGTAGCAACAAGGTTCCTATGCCCAACTTATGTCCTCCGCATAGGGTCGATACTGCCACCACTTTAGCTACATCGACTTCTGCCTCCACGGGCCCAGCCCCAACGCCCCTAACCAGTCCAATCAGCATTGAGAATCTGCCTCGTCATCACAGCTTCCGATCGGATCCGTCGCTGCCCGCACTACTAAGTGGCGCCAGCTCGGTTTCGGCAGATGCCGAAGGTGATTTCCTTTTAAAGCCCGGGTCCGTGAATAGACCCTCGCTTTTGGACACCACGGATTCCTTGACTCCACCAGCGTTAGGGAAAGAACCTATCAACGGCTTTGCAGAGGGGATAGACGACCAATACCTGACTCTGCTTTCCTCGCCAAAGTCGCAGGGAGCGAATGAATCCACGACGCCTTCTAAGCCTGTTTTAGAGGATGAGGAAGAGAGCGACAGCGACGGTGGGATTACGATGGCAAGACCCAAACGGCGGGGGCCTGTGGGTAGGGACCATGCGAGCTCCCCGATTATTGAAAGGGTGGCACACCCGAAGAGACGTGATACAACGACTAGTATCACCAGCATCGGCAGCACGGAGACTGCCAAGAAAGTTATCGCTGCAGAGTCGATGAAAGACGATGCCTGCTGACAAGCAAGTTCTGGACAAGTCACCTCTCCACATCATTTATCATTTACTTCCACAGTAATATGGATTGAAATGCCTCGAGCGAAGCATTCTTCGTCTTGGGTCTTTTTTATTTTGGATTAGTATGAACATAAAATCCAGGTTTATCGATTGAAACGGCGGCCGGGTTACCACTGCAACATGATATGAAGGAAAGAGTGACGGTACATACGAGGCATAACACAAGAAGTGTTTGTTGAATGAAATACGAGACGAGACATGACATGACCATGTACCACTTTCAGAGTCCATATGTTCCTGCATAATCTGCATCCACCGAGTTAGGGAGGACTTTCCCTGATTTATCCATTGGCCGGTCGGGAGTCTCCGTCGTCACAGAGCCTAGTTATTATGGTCAAGCGGGTCATGGCCCGTGGTAAGGAAGGGCAGTCTGTGGATCGGGTGGTTGGAATAGCAGATTTCGGGCCTGCGTCCAGGAGGCGTGTTACCCCTCGCGTTGGTGATTATCATTTTGGCGAACCGGATAACTTGCATGCGAAGAGTTGGCTGCATTGGGACTGGAATGGGCGGCACCTGTCGAATTCATCAATGAGTCGCAAATTTGTGCAGATAGACCATAACTTTTCGGAGCGTCCTGCATTTTAGTGGCGTTGTTGATTAATAATATCTTTTTCAAGAGACACACGATTTAGTACGAAGTACAGCATGCAGTTTAGGTCATCGTGATTCGACTCGGCTGGCTTTCTTTGTATAAGCAATTCATGATGCGTTCCTACGACGATAATGAATAACATACTTCGCCTGAAACAATATAATACCGCGTAGACACCCTGTTGAAGCTGCGTGGATATCATGTAATTAGTCCTCTCATCCCGTTTCATGGACATATACCGACATGATATGTATTTCAAGGGGCTGGTCTGCCCCGTCTGGAAGGACGTATCTGACTTGCAATTACTTGGAGAATCACGTTTGGAGGTCCGGATAGTATATACACATATTATGCCCAGCTACCAATTCATACCCTCTCAGTGGACTCGATTTAGGCATTTGCTGTTCAATAACTACTGCTGAGCTCTCCCAAGGCTATTGATGCTCTCTATTCCCTTTACTTGTCATTGATTTTTCTATCTCAAAGTTTGTCTGGCAGTATTAAAATTATATTTTGTTCGCCTCGTATTTACTTATTTATTTATTTATTAACGTATCTATCTAACTCTATCTCACTATGCTGGTAGGTTCTTTTCGACTTACCTACCAGGTAACCTATCCAAAAGTAGAACATGCTCAAAAGCCGGACGCCATGACCTCGTATCTATTAGGTAGTTAATATCTGTAGGACCATGACAAGATCATAAGGCAGTAATAGATGGGTAGGTAATAAGGAAACGTGGAGGGAGTCGTGGGGTTACCATAGCACGTGGAAGGAAAGTGTGGTAGTAGTAAATGATAAGTGATCGGGTTGAGTTATAATAGTTGGCTCTCTGAGGACGGGCTCTTGCTACACGGGCAGTGACGATATAATTACCAACATCAAGGAAGGCGTTGAGGAGCCCTTCAGGAGTCGCCTCTGCAGTGCCGAGAAAACGTCGTAATGGGCGTAGTCATGTGGAAACCACGGTGGCTAGGAGGCCTCTACTGTTAACGCTTTGGCAGGATTAATCCAATGTGAAAGAAAAAAAAAAGGTCAATTACGCGAAGTGATGGGTAGGCCTATCCGCCGTTGGCGCTGACTCATAGGACCCCCTCGTACAAGGCAAGTTGAGTAGTAAGTTAATGTTGCCCAGAAACGAGTAAATAAAGTTTGCTCTGATTGGTACCTGCTGTCGAGGCGGGCAGAGTGAAGGTGTCTGATGTGGAAGCTGTGAAGGGCTCAAGAGGGTTTGTTTATTTATCTGGGATTTCCGACACGTTCTGTCAGACATCTTCTTTCTTTTCCGCCATACATCCATTGTAATCCTCCATTCTACTTCAATAACTTCTGTTAAAACACCAAAGCAATACAAGGGTGTCAGAACATGGCGTAACAGACACTCGACAAGCTACAGCTACAGCTACAGCTACTACGGATGCTATACACGGTGCTTCCATAGTGACCTGACGCATGAGCATCTGAACCAGAACACATCACTGTCCCCGTCACGGCAAAATATCTTCTCTACAACACCATATCTGGTCCATCTCTCCTTGAGAAGAACCATTACAAACCAAGTGTTTAGATACTAGGCAAGGCTATGTATTGCCCCTCCAAGCTACCACTATATTTATGCCTTCATTAACACTCATTCTACGCAGTAGTTAACGGTTCCATGATTATTCGCACAGAATGAACAACTGAAGAAGGTTCGTTATATAGAGTTTAATCATACAGTATCTGAACTTCTCATGAACTGCTTATTCTAATAAAATCTAAAGCTGTTCCTCTTCTTTGCTTCGAAAACACCCTTAGTAACGATTAATCGTCATTTGCCAGGGGACTTCGAGGGCCTTCATACTTACGACAAAATTTTATTTTTCTTCATTTACCTTATATCACTACTTAAAAGAAAACCACGAAACCACTTCCGAAGTGAGGCTCATGTATCAGGTAGCATATTACGACCGACCGCACGTTCGACTAGGACTACGGAATGTCGTAATCACGTTTCAATAATATTTTAACTGATACAACCAAGCCCATTGCATGATGGAGAACAGACGCTGTGTTTCGGACAGCGTGGCATCGCTAGCTTTGCTGGCTTCGAGAAGGATATACCGGTTGAGCCGACCCTGGTCAGACAGAAGAATGGGTCTCGTGTCCCATTTCTAGGCTCAACAAGTTAGAAATCATTCCAGAGCACTACATCTCGAACGTCGACGAGATGGTGGATGCAATGGGAGACAACACTGAGGGACGCCAAACACTATGCCTGTCCCAAACGGCCGGCCAAGTCCACACCGGGGTGGAGGTGTTATTATCATGGTACAATAAGCAGTTGAAAACTTCTGTTCGCCTGTCTGTAGGCGATGGAGAGGCTGAACCGGATCGGAGGGACGGTGGTATAACAAGTTCTACCCTCGCTTAGGAGGTAACGGCGAACCCCAGGTCGTATTGATACGCAACCTCTGCGCTTCTATCCGACCTTGTAGAAAAGAAGTAGGACTACTGGGAACAACGGTATATCTACGATGAGACAAAGAAAAGCAAATGTCCCACGAAAGAGGACAATGGTTCACTCCTATGTCTCCAAGCCCTTGTAGCTTATCACAACAGAGTTACCGAGCCCGCCAGGCCACTCAGCTTTCCACTCTAGCTTCGAGTTTTCCACTCAACAGCCTGGCTACCTCAAGGTTCTGACAATCGCGTTTTGAGGGGGTCGTTTTGGTGCGGTATGCACAAGGATAGCTGTCTTACCGCAAGCTTGGATGATCGTCATGGCACCCCCCCGCGAAGAAGAAGGGCGCCCGGCCCATGCTGCCGGCGCAGGATGAGTAGGTTCATGCAACACATTTGTGAGCTGCTACCCTTGTATTGACACGCTCTGTTAGATAGGACGATGAGCTATTGCTCTTGCCGCCGCCACGCCACGTCCCGGTGGTTGATACAGTTCCGCGGCAGCCAGCCGCTCGCTCGCTCCCTGCCAGCTGCGGCCCCTGCTCCCTCTCAAGGAGCAGCTCGTGAAGGCACCACGGGCGCCACTCCCCTTCTGGCACGCCTGTCCCTGTCCCTGCCGCCGAGCCAGATCCGCATCTCCTCGAGTTGGATCATCAACGTTACGCCCGTCCCCCTATCGTTATTTAGATTTGTTAACATAGGTTATACGGATGAGAAGAGGAAGCAACCCCCTGTTTATCTGTGTGCTTATACAGAAACTAAGCATAAAATATGACGTGCTTTGGCGGCATGCCCGAGGCGGCCCTAGCCAGGTCGATTGGAGACAGCATGATCAGGAGCCAAGGTCTGCACAGGAACACGGATTATTTTGGCTGCGGTATGCCTAAGGAGTGGTTCGACAAGTAGGAGGACGGCCTACCTCGGTCCGACGTCCGATGCCAGTTAAAGAAGTCTTTCTGGGACGTGCTAGCAGTTATCCTCCATGCTCACGGGGACAAGTATGTACACTACGGCTCAAGCCACTAGCGGAGATATTGACACTACTCGCGTTCTGCTTACTAACTCTGTAGAAGTTGTTTCAACAATGTACGCCGATACATCGAAGATAGTCAGGCGAGGAATTAACGGTACTACAAGGCATGCAAAATCACTGTCCATTAGTTAAATATTCAACAACTCGAACTGCGTATCAATCTAGAGCCCTCAGCCCCCTACCTCTTAAAAAAAAAGAAACTATCATATGTCAATAACTCAAATTCATTTCCTATAGCCATTCGGCTATCTAGATCTGTCTATCTGTCTACTTATCTAACACTATCTCTAATCAACTACCCACGCCATTCTGTTCAAGCGAATACCGTGACTGTAGCTGTAGCTGTGGCTGTAGCCGTGACAGTGACATCGACAGGCGGAGATTGACAAGAATCGGATTGTGGCGGCGCCTCCTAGGCGTAAGCGTTGACGTAAAGATCGAGCCTCACGGGATTCAAAACAGACACCAGACCAGCGGAATTCACCTTCTCGTCGGCGCTCACGTCGTCGTAGCTGAAGGCGTAGCCCATCCCTCCGATCAGGTTCTCGTGGACGGCGCGCGAGTAATGGTTGGTGACCTTGTGCTGGTAGTACTTCTCCACGGGGATGTCCTTAGACGGCTGGGCCCCGTCGAGGTGAGCGGTCGAGCGCACAAAGGCGGCGCAGAGACGGGGGCGCACGCGTGCGCGCGACCACGATTCCGTCTCGCCTGCTCCTGGATTCGCGAAGGGCCCCGAGTTGCAGCCGAATATGTCGGCTGAGTTCGGTCGGGCGAAGCTTCCGGCATCGTTGTCGCACTCTAGCTTGTCGTTGTTGACTTTGCAGGTGACGATTGTGCCGGACTCTATCTTCCTGTCTCCGCTAGGTCCGTCTGCCTGGGTGTTGATCTTCAGCTCGGCCGACTTGTACTTGTTCCACACCATATCGACGTATGGCTCGTAGTAGGTGGAAGCATCCTTGTCATCAGGATGGAGACTCAAGTACTTATTAGGCGAGACAATTCGGATGGGCGTCTTGTTATCAGCGCCTTTCATACATAACTTCGGCCAGAAGCTATCAAGCTTCGTCAAGGCATTGCAGATGTTAACCAATCCATCGGGTTTCATACCGGGGATAGAAATCGTCTTCTGCTGGTTTCCGTCTATGTATGTTACATTCATGCCTAAAGCCATGCCAACCCAGTCGACGAACGACAAATTAATTGTGATAGTCGGCTTGTTCTGAGAGGGGTCATTTATATGGCTCAGCTCGAAGAATCCCCAAAGCTCTCGGCTGCTGACATCGCCGGGGTTGTGGGGATCTGGCTGGACAATTGCGCCATCGCCACCAGAGAAGAAGTCAAGATTGCCGTCGACAATGTAGATACGGCCACTGCTGATTTCTCCCGGCGTTTTGAACTCTGTACCGGAATCAGGAATTTTCCAACTTAAAAAGGACGACGAATCGGTTAACTTAGCCCCTGATTTTGCACCTGTGGGTGTATAATAGGAGCTGGTGCCGGCGTCGTCGCCAGGCTTTAACATGAAGGCAGCCGATGGAGGAGTTACCTTGTTCCCGGTTATATAGGCCGACAAGTTCGAAGGCTTGTCGGAATGTGCGGCGCCCGTCGTCGGTGCAAGTGTATTCACCTTGATTGATATATCTAGCGGCGGGACTGTGGCCGCGTCCCGAGCGACGGCATGTCCATGGTGGACATGACGTAAGGCATGATGAGGGTGGGCGGCTCCGAAGGCACTGTTGAACAAGAAGCCAGCGCCAATGGCATTCACGGAGCTATATAGCCTAACCATCGTGTCGAAAGTGCTGAAAGGAACGTATGGAAACTACTGAGGGGGTTGCGCTCAGTCTCGTGTTGACTTGCAGCGATGCAACAAGGATGGCAGATCTTCTGTCGAAAGGAACATAAATCGTACCGAATCCTCGGGTATGCAAATTCGTAACAGAGTCGTAAAAGTAGCTTGCCTGCAAGTCTAGAAGCACCTGTGCTTGAAATGAAGTCGGTGTCGAAGAGATATACAGACTGCGCAAAGGCTGTCGTCTTAGACAAATGAGGGTAGAATCGAAAATAAAGGACCGTAACTAGAACTGTAAAAGTCTAAAGGTACGTATAAGTATAGGCAAATAAGAGTAAATATCAAGATGTTCTTGAGGATGGGAAGTTTTAGGAGCAAACCTGTTGGCAGAAAAAACCAACCTTTAAATAAAGAAAGCCGATACCCTGTTGGGGACCTGCTAGTAAGGGAACAAAAGGCATATACGAGAGGAGTGTCAGTGACACAGTCTGGTTATACGGATGCACATGCAATGCTATTCTTGAGCTTGGCCTTGTCACGTTGTTTATTCGCACTCCAGAGTGAATTGCCGTTAGTGGTTCTTGTGAGATTCACCCTCACTTTGGCATAAAGGAATGGAGACTTCAAGTCACTAACAGTGCTTGTGCGTACTATGTACAAATTAGCACTCTTTTTTAGCAAACAAAGAAGTCTGGTGAATCACTCCCTGTTGCGCCTGTGCAACACCACATACCGGCCAGTTCCCAACAATCGCATTGTGGCTCTTGCGACTAGCACGTGGAATTCGACATATTGAGTGCTTGGGTACTCCTAAGTATTCAGAGGTCATTTCCAAGAGAGGGGCACTGTGAAGCATCACTCAAAACAGCCCCATTGTTGCTGACACATGTTGAGTGGAATGGGCACTGTTGCAACCACAGACTCCATGCCAACATGGTAAAGGTTCCTGAACACCGCAGAGCCAACTTGCAGCTAAAGGCTCAAGACCATAGCTTTACTTATTGCTTTCAAGCTAGAAAAGCAGCTCGAAGAGCTTCTGCAAGTCCGCCTTCTTGACTCGTTCGAGTGTTGGTTCGAGTTCCTTGGGGAACCAATCTGCCAAGCGTCCACCCAGGAGTCCCGGCGTTGAGGGCACATCCTCAGTGTCGCTACCGGCAAGCATTAAGCCGACAGCAGTTCCAGAGAGCCATGCCCAAATCATGCCATCGCCGGAGTAGCCTGCTGATATCCATTCTCCGGGTTGCACCCCTCTCTTGTCTTTGGCCATGTTGTGTGTACGGCCGACAAGCTTAGGATGAAGACGACCAACGAAAGGACGAAAATCGCCTGTAGGGGACACAATACCCGACCAAGCCGCTTTCATCCGACCTCCGTCGGATTCTGTTCCCCAGTTAGGCTCAAATATCGTAGGGAATATCCCGCCTAAGTGAGCTATTGGCAGGGCGTCCATGCGACTATCATCCCATACACCGACCACGCTGAGTCCCTCTCCGTGCGAACGCGAGAACCCACCCCCTAACATAATGTCGCCAGGCTTGCCATCGACACTTGGACGTTGTGTGACATAATCATAAGCAGGACCATAGAAAACGGACCAGGACCTGTCGCCATTCTTGTTGGGAAACAGATGACCTGGCCGCTGTGCTGACATATGGGCTAGAGTCCCGGTCATCTTGTTTCTCAGTCCAGGTACAAATTGCGTTGCGAAGCCATTTGTAGCATGGACAATATGATTACAATGTAGTATGCCGCGAGTAGTAGTAACCTTGTAAGCAAACTCCTGCGATGTCTTCAAATCACCAACGTCAACAGAAGTAACTGGAGTGTTTGTCTCTAGTGAGAGCGTTTCGCCGCCGTGTTTTGCGAGGAGATCTTTCCAGACGCAGCTAACGAGCCGGAAGGGCCAGAGAGCGCCCGCTGTGTAAGAAATAGCGCCTTTAATGTAGTCATTTGTTTTTAATTCCTGAGTGAACACTGTCAGCCTTGCGTCGAGTGTAGTCCCAAGGGCTCGATCCGTGAGTGGCGGGTTAAATAACAAGGCAATATCGACAACACACATACTTTCTGCGCCTCCTCCGCATTCCACATCTTGATATCGAGCTCTGGTACATGTTTCTGTACCTCGCGAACCAACCTGAAAGCTCCCTCCCTGCCTTCGTCAGTAAGATACATATCCGCAGTTTCGACTTTCCGGCACTCTGCAACATCCCACCCCTCGGCCTCGCATAGTTTGGTCAGGACGTCAAGATGTTCCATTTGAAAGCGGACAAGTGCGGCGGCGCGTTCCTCGCTCATATTTTGTCGTCGCACTATAACCTTGGGCCTTAGTGGATACAGTCTTGAACAGAAAGACCCGATACCTCAACAGTATACAAAGGTGTATAAGATAAACACTGCCTGATCTGAAGCTTTGATTTCTGGAAATGACTTCGACAATCAAGGGATCCTTACAGAAATCGAACAGCTCATGTGGTGAGACCTTGATATGGCCACCATTGCGACCTGTGGCGCCGGAGCACAAAGATCGGGCCTCGAGGACGACGACACGGGGTAGGCCTTGGCTTCCCAATCTCAAATTTCCATCCTTTAAAGAGGACGAAACTTTGCGGGAACTCTCATGTAGAAGTGATCGAGCAACAGCGGCACCAGTAATACCTGATCCGATGATAACAACATCAGCTGTAGTTGGGAACTGTTCGGACTGCTTGTCTACGAGCTCCGGATGGGGCGGATCTTGTAGCCAGTACGACTTGGTAGGGTTAGGCACAGGTAGACCAGGCAGTGAGTTAGCACGCTTAAGAAGATCCTGTAAGTCATTATTCATGGATAGAAGGGCCTTGATGGCGAGGCCAACGGTGTTCACCACAGACAAGACTGTACCCATTCTGACTGATCAAAGGCGTATATACAAAGAACAATCAGTGAAGAAACTATAGACGAAATAGGTTAATGATAGAGCGCGCTGCTGATAGTGTAAAGTCCATCTATCAAAGTTCACGGGAATAGCCAAGTCTGGAGATAGATGGAGTATTTTCAAGAACCACTGCGAAGGTGAATATGAAGAAGCAGGAGTGGCGGTAACGAAAGGCGGGCTTGATGCCCCTGTAGTCCTATACCAGGGACTACTACTTACCACAGCCAATTGTAAAACCACCAGTTAACCGCGCAACAGATAGCTATAGGGGCTAACATGACAGAACCGGCGACAGATTGATTCTAGGTATTCGTTTCAGTTTTGTGGTTCATCGTCATTGCTGAATAAGCAACCGCATGCTAATACCTAGGCAATTCGTGGATTTAGTGGATGTTATTCCAGATGGTACACAGCAAACAGTCCCAGCAATGCAGTAGAGGTGTGATGCAACTGGCCATGCCAGCCACAGGCATTAGGACTGTTTTCAGAGATAAGTGGTCTACCTACAAAGCCTCGCACTAACGATATGGCTTAATATGACATACGGTTATAGACATATTTGAGATTTCCAGCTGAATAGACTCAAGAGCCGGGCTTCATTGCATAGGATGTTTGAGTTCTCAATATGCAGTCAAAAGCAGGAGACGTGTTTATATTTGTCTCATAATTATTTTTGGAACTGCTTTGTGCGTTGATGGAAAGGGCGTCAAGTAATTCATTTGGCCCGTGTGTGGTTGAAATACCGTTCTTATCATGCTGAGCTTACTTGACCTGCTCAACTTTCTTCTTACTGCTGGAGCGTAAGGCAAATAACAAGGACAAATGATGGGATTAGGAGACTAGCAATACAACATCTGCTGGATCGTGAATTCTTGCAGTGTAGAATGACTCTGTAAGAGGTACTGCTGTATCATACTCAATATACTTGTACTTGTATCTCAGGCCACGTGATAGCTCCTGAAAGACGGCTGTTTGGGTGGTGCCAAGCCTGTATTATCTCCGATCTGTACCCCTGTTTTCGAGAAGCGTCCAGAAATTCAGCTTCAGTTGAAGCTTCTGCTAAAAGTGTCTCAGTACCTATACTGATTGGACAAGACGGCATACGCTGTACAACATAAAACAATTCATTAAGTAACAGGAAATAGCAATCAACAGAAAGAAAGAAAAGCTAAAGAGAGAGAGCGGAGTTGTCAAAACATTACCTAAGGCTACAATCATCAAGTTGGCTTGAACAACAGAAGTGCTGAGCCGCATACTACTTTATTGGCTGCATTTGCATTTGCATCTCCAGCGCCCAGTCGAAAACGCTAGAACATCCTATACCACCAAAAAGAAATCACCACAAGCCTAGTAATACCACTCACCTCCAACACCAATACATACCTACCTTACCTACATACAAGAATGAGATCAATCTGTAGACATAGGCTACAATCAATAACACTTCGCACAAGTATTGGCAATCAGCTCAAACCACAACAAACACAATACTCAGCGAGATCAATATCATCAGTCTCATTGTCTTCGTCATATACTAGAAGACAACACCTCCCCAACAGCAAACCAATATCATCTTATCCAAAGACCATCTCTCCCATCTCTCGTCTCTCATACTCTTCCTTCACAAACATGGATTCCACAGGCACATCACAACAACCACAAACCAAGCCGGAAGAAAACAACGCCACCACCACCAACAGCAACAATACACAATCCGAACAACAACAGCAGCAAGGGCAGCCACTTTCAGCACTACCAGCCCTCCCAGCAGCTGGCGACGGCCCCCAGACCCTCGAGGTGGGCGGAGCGGCCATAAAACTAGACCACCTCGGCCCTCTCGTCGTGAACGAGGATGGCACGATGAGTCGCATAGCGAATTGGGATAAGATGGTTGATATTGAGCGGGAGAACACGTTGAGGATATGTAAGTCTCTCTCCGGTTTTTTATTGTTTATTATTTTTTTTTAAAAAAAAAATCCATCTATCTACCTATCTTATGTTTTAAAATCCTCTATTCTTTCCCTTACTTAGCCTCACTACTTCTTATCCATTCATGTTACTCTCTTTACTACGTTCAATATTATATCACGCAGCGAAGCTAACTTTACAAAAACACAGTGGGCAAGCGAAACCAGATGCGTCTGGCAAAGCTGCGCGTAGCGCAGGCCGCATTACAGAAACCCGAGGGTGAACAAGAGAACAGTTGAGGGGCACAGAAACGGCATTTGACCCCAGCGGATGAGGATATTTAGATTGTATAATAATAATATTTGTTATTGATAACAGGGGCCAAGCAGAAGGTCCCTAGCCGCACGGCGACTGGCCGTGCTTTCCCTTTTGTAAGGGGACTAGGCTATGTAGAATAAGTAGGTTTGCCGTATGCATCCAGTAATGTCACGTAATCTGGATGATTGCGTGATAATATAACAATATTCTCTGCTTAACGACCATTGCGTCATACATACGAATATTCTCTTCGGCATACAGAAAAGCCGTAATATAGTTGTGGTGGTAGTAGCAGGGCATAGCTGCCAAATGGTATATATATATATACGCGGCCCATGGGCCAACCGATGAAACGCCTTGAAAAGATCAGATACTGGATATATCCAAAAAAAAAAAAAAAAAACC
>Ga0247782_1000416_pt1 | contig 30054 bp, 30 predicted proteins | sample UWRJL019104C5_FD_179928 | JGI IMG/M metagenome (GOLD analysis project Ga0247782, IMG submission 179928) | Plant litter microbial communities from Arlington Agricultural Research Station in Wisconsin, United States - UWRJ-L019-104C-5 | ecosystem: Environmental > Terrestrial > Plant litter >...
TATTTCGGACTAATAGAAGAATGTGTGAGCCTAGAAATAGGAGAAGAGGTCTAGTAGCCTGATGGGGAGCTACAGACGAGAAGCTAGGCAATGACGGAGGGGGAGCTTAAGAAAAAAAAAAAAAAGTCAACAACAGAATGCCCCGCCCTGAAACAAGGCACGCTTCCGTGTCAGGCAATAAAGACGGTAGCACAGACGAGACAACAATCAATAAGACGAGCGGAAAAGCAGAGATTAGGCAGACATACCGTTTTCTTGCGCTTACAAAGACAGTGATAGCAACCTTAGTAGCACTTGACTGAGTGAAATAAGCTGGGTATGAAAAAGATGTATGCAATGTATTGTTCAGGTTCAGGTTCTGATGGTGTGGTGGTAGGTTTGGAGGGGATGTGGTCGGGAGTCCATTGTGTGGCATACAAACGCGGGGGCAAAAAAGGGTGGGGTCTGGAACTGTTTTAGCGGTCTATATTGGTTGAACTAGTAAATTGCCCCTCCCTCGCGCGATGTCAACAATCCATGGTCGGGCAGTGGGTTGGGCGAGCAGCAGAACACAGTACATAGTACATGCTCCTACTACAGCTTATTACCTATCGCAGCTGCAGTATTTTCAGTGGTGGGTAGGTGCCTTTACGGCAGGAAAATGACTTGCATACAGTGCTTGCGAGTGGATCCTCTTTCTCTTCTTCCACTGTCTTTACGTTTCTTACCTACGCTATCACAAGCTTCTACGCGAGCAAGAGCTGGCAATGGTGGTTCGTCTCTAAACATATGCCGGGTAGATGAGAAAACATAATGCTTTCTCTACCTAAGTTAGATAGATCCCTCAAGTAGTATAAAGAGCAGAGGGCTAGGTACCACCGTTAGGAGTAAGGGGATATTCATTAGTGATCTCCTTCACCTTAGTAATTGTTGGGTAAATCTTGATACCTGCGACGTATCACTTCATATCAAGAAAGTATATGTGATTTGTCCCTACAAATGACCTTGTTGCGGAGGTGGATACAAAGGATCTATAAGGAGCTCAAACATGCTCCTCAAGTGAATCGGTCAGCATGGCAAATTTATCGAAATTCCTTTGAGCTTCACATCTCCACGGACCATGAAAGAAAGAAACGGAAAGGAAAATAAAATAATAAAAGAAGAACAAGCGTTTTGTTACCACCTGATCAGGTTTATTATCCAAGGATGCTTCATAAGAATATATAGCGCTGTCCTCACTCATCTTCTTAGGAAATCTGATACTACCCAGGTCCAATACCACGGATCATACTCATTTCCCAGTCATCATAATAGGTACGTTGACTTACATTCCTAGATATAGAAGTTACCTCTCAAGCATCAACTGCGAACTACTATCATCAAAATGGCTGACCCTCTAAGAGCTTGGGTAGATCGGAATGAGCGTGAGGGTCCTTTAAGACACTTGCCCTTGGAATTGGCCCTTGACATAGTTGATGCCATGACACAACCAGAGGATATCATTAACTTTGCGATGGCCAATCCTGACGTGCTGAGATATTGGTTGAAACTGGGACAGGATCTCTCACAACGGTACCCAGATCATCCGGCTCTCGAAGACGTTGAGTCCATGTTCCGAGCTGATCCGGTACTGCCTAACTGCGGACCTATGCTAATCGACCCGACGCGAGGGGTTATCTTTGAGCATTTCGCCAGGAGCACGATGAAGAGGCTCTTTTCGGTCGACATTCAGTTGAGCCTGATGCTTATTCTTTACATGCCAAACCCATCGAACCGAGTCTGGGATTTTGACTACCGCCGGGCGAATCACTTGGAAGAGAACCGGCCCTACGCTCTCCTGCTCCAGCGCAGAGAGGCAAGATTCAAAAGGCTGTATGTCGAGCAACAGTATCGAGAGCTGCTATTTAGTTGGAGGAACTTCAACCGAATCTCCCCCCTTTGCAAGGCCATCTATCTCTTTGCTACCGACTTCACGAAGAAGGCATTGAGCGAACAGCCGTCTATCGCTACTCATTCGCCCCCAACATTTTCCCACGAGAGTTTATTAGACTACCAGGATGAGACCTGGAGGCGAGCAACGCAACTCCGCGACTCGTCGCCTATTCAGAGTCTCGAGAGTCTTCACGAGGTGGAGCAAGAGCGGCTTCGGTTAGCATTCTTCCAGTACGAGTGCCTTTGTGTCACGAGTGCAAAGATCACAGGATATTGGGAGATCGATGATCTGATAACTCGTCAATATACGAATTATGATGGGTGGAACAATGCACGGGCTGCTCGCTCGGTTCTGGCTTCCGGGTCTCTCTGCCAGGCCGAGCGAGTCAATACGGTCTATAGGTATGTACGACAACTGTATCTCCTATTGTTCTGGACTCTCTGGGACGAGTATAGCGGCCTCGTGCGCAAGCTTCGAGAGCAGTACCCCGACGGAGAGGTGATGCGGCGCTACAGGAGCGAGGACATGCCACCCATGTTCGAGGATAAACCTTCTCTGTTTGAATGGATCGACGTCCTCTGTTCCAAGGGCTTGGTCTTCCTCTCCGAGATTCTTAAGATGGACGCTGTTCAAAGGAAGACGTTCTTCGTGTCTACTTTCCACCCAACCAAAGCGAAACGACGGCTGATGCCAGTCGAGCAGCGTCTCGTGGCGGGTGTTTTTGCCTCTTTGCTGGAACTGTTCCGGAGCGAAGGTAAGACTACCGTAGACCCGGAAGACTATACCGACCTCGATCCAACAGCCCCAAATCTCGCCTGGTGCCGCTTCTGGGGACACCAGTTCAATACCAGGGATTTTGATTTCGACGATAATCTTATCAACAGCTTGAGGCACAGCGGTTACGTCTTTTGGGAGACGCGAAGGTGCGTCGAGCGTAAGCTCGACATCTTCTACGAAATGGACTACATCATGTATATATTACCATTCAACGACGACATTTTCCGCGGGCCGGATGCTTTGGACAGCGTAGCCCGTATATACGACCCCGAACCGAAGTGGACTGCCTTCAAAGAAGAGCTCCCCGAAGCTGGCTGGGTACGGGCTCGCCAAGCCTTCGATGATCCAACACCCTCAGTCGTTCACTTCGGGATCCTGGACGAGACCTGGAGAATTGCCGAGAACACGGACGAGGATGGCTACCCGATAGAGCCTGATTATATGAGGTAAGTTTTCTTATATCTGTGGACGAAGAACTAATTGAGCGCGATTTCGTAGGTAACGTGTATGTAGTATCGAATTCGTCACTTGTGAGTAAAATAGAAGCCTGTGTTATATTTAAAATATAAATCTTCCCGATGTCTGGATTTTGCTTCCATTTTAGTAGATCTTATGGGCGCAGTAATGTGATGGTCATGAGAACACATCGCTATCTGTTTCTGCATGTATACACACGCCTAGGCCAACTACTTACCTGTCTCACCGACGTAGTATATCTGTGACGCCCAGCACTTTCACCGAAAGATCGACCCTTCCCAAGTTTGCTCCGGGCTTAGACCACACTGGTATACTGTTCTTGCTACGGGGTGATGGTGTGCTGAAACCGCCACCTTAACTCGGTCAGCATCTACAGCATATATACTCCAGATACCGGGTAGGACCGGGTTGAAAGGTCATTGCAACTCTCCGTCGTCCCCGGCCGTTTATTGGAGCGTGGGTGGAAGCATGGGTCAGGGATGGGCTATGGGTAAGGTACAGATGTACATACATAGGTAATAAATATGATTCACACGTTACAGATCAAATTACTTGGGGCTGTATGACTGTAGGGATGACGTCTATTGTTTCAGCCATCTTTGGAGCTGCTTGATTCCGTAATGTCTAACGGATAACAAAGATTCTACAGCTGTATATACTTAACTACAACAAGAAAAGGGGAAAGGGAAGGAGAAGTAAGATCTGAATTCTTTGTATAGACTTATCTTTTGACACCAATAGCATAGCCCTTATCCTGTATAGGTATGCCGTTGTACAGCATACCGGTGGGCAAGACCGTTGATTAGCGAGGGCTGGTTTTCGACTATCTAATTACTACGGATGTGGTTAAGTACAGAATAGGTTAGGTAGCTAGCTTCAACAAATGATCTACTACATATATTCCATTTACTTACTAGTGATTAGTATGATAGATTGACTCACTACGATGTGAACAGCATAGTCCGCCTTAGGTAATGGCCTAACCTACAGTAGAGAGTCCATGCAAGCGGGAAATGGCATCTTTGGTACAGCAGTCGCCGCTCTGACCCAACCGAGTGGTCAGGAGAACTATTCTCTGCAGCGGTATATCTGTACATATTAATAGGTAATACCTACGATGGTTTTGTACATGGGATCTTTTGACTCTAAGGCCTTGGCAACTCTACTATGTACGGTCGCAACCGGTTATGCCGTGTCGTCTTCTGCGGTGGTGCGTATAAGTAGGCAGCGAAGCCCGTGCGCGCAGTATGTATACAATTGGATAGGTAAGCAGGGGGCAGGCCTTCCCTTGAAGTCCCGCTTTGGAAATAAGGCAATAGTTTTTACGTGCAGACACTCAGCCACTTACCCATAATCGTCTTAGTCGCAGACTACGTGCTGCTTTCTAGAACGCTAGCACTCCGGGAGTATTTTGACATAAGACGAAGTTGAAAACATAGTACACCGCTACGGAGATAGCAGGTATTTATGTAGAATTTAGGAACCAGTGAACGGAACTAAACTACTATGTATGTAGTCTCCAGGGCAGAAGCAGGGGGCTAACAGCACAAACCCCCTGCACGCAGAAAATCCTAAGCCAAGATCATCCAGGAGTATCTAAGCAGTTCTTTGAACTGTTGTGGACTGGACGGGACTGGCTCATAATACTCTGCAGAATGTACTCTGCAAGGGCAGGCACAATGTGGAGGCGTGTTCTGCACAAATCCCAAAACGGAGAGATAGACTTCTGCCTCCGGGTGTCTTCACATACCAAAGTACATTCCACGAGAGTCTACCCGGTCCGGGTACCTAGTTTGGTAGCGACCTGAACATCAGGAACTTTCGGCGTCTTGGTAGTAAAAGCAGCCTCATTGTCTTATCCGTGCCCAGGTATGTGATTCCACGGGATAGACTGTGAGATGGAAAGAAAGACTGGGTAGGATTCTAAGTGTGTAATGATTCCGGGAGTCCGGGAGCGACTACTATGTAAATAACCTGCGGTTTAGGGCCTTTTGTCTCTAGTCTCATCAACGATTATCGATTCGATTCCACGGGCCATCGATATGGGATCGAGCTTCGAGAATACCTCGGATTGTAACAACTGTCCGATCCCTTCCCTTATACTTCCCTCCCGTCCCCAAAATACTCCCTTCCCCAGATATAGTGGCCTCCGCTTCTCCAGTATTATCCTTCCATGCACACGGCATCCTGCATCTAATCAAATACTTCCCGTCCCAGTTCCAGTCAAATGGTCCTCTGCCTAGCTTGTCCTCTACACCATACCTACACCTGGTCCTCTTCCCAAAGCGGTCTTCACTTTCATACATCCGTCGATGGTTAGCATTGAGAATTACATAACAGAGTTCCCAAAAGAAAAAAGAAAATTGCAAACCTAGACCCTGTATTTGGTTGAACCTTTAAACCAATCAGTTTCACACTCCGTATATACGTACTTCTTGTTTGGGCAACACTGCACAACTCTGGATACGTTGTAGTCGGTTCAACTCTCCTAACCGACTGGTTGGTGTACCGTATATCGCTCCTGTAGCTTCACCAACCGACCAAAAAAACATAAGTAGATGCTGAATACGGCTGAATAAAACGGCAAAGCCTTTCTTCAAATCCGGGTCGACCCTACCGAAGAGTTGGAGGAACAAGCCGGCCGGGGTTTACTTCGACTGTCTCCGTCGCCTTGAACCGTCAGCCAGCCCTTTTTTTTTTTCTTTTTTTTTTATTATTATTATCTACCTTTCTATCCTATTATTGCCCTCACCACATCATGAGCGGCTCTCCATATTCCCCACGACCCCGACGAACTGCTTTCCGCTTTTGATGCCCCGACGGTCGCTTCAAGCATTCCACAACGGATGACCTGCGTCCCAACGTGCAGTCCGAATAACAGGCGACCAAGAACTACCGGGCTCTAATCTGTGCTTCCCTCTGGTTTGCTATTGATACCGATCTGGATACTAAAAGTCGCTTAGCGCGCTTCCACTATGGTGTACTGCGGCAAGGCTTCACAGGGTTGCCAGAGCTGTCGAACCCGACGCATAAAAGTACGTGCCCACATATATGTATATGTATATGCTATAAAAAGCACCCCTTTCCCTTCCTTCCTGTCACATCTATCGTCTTCCCTTTAACTACACTTTTACTCATCTTATTAAGCATCCTACCTTTCCCACTCGAAGTGACGCTTCAACCTTGGGCGTGACGAGGGCTTTGTTAGTTCGTCGCTCGGTTACCTGTTGCCAGCAAGACACAAGACACAAGATACACAAGACATCATACTAACTAACCTTGCCTTGAAGTGTGACAAAAAGGAGCCGGAATGTTCACAATGTATTCGGGTGGGCAAGAGGTGTCCCGGGTACCGAGACCAGCTGTCTCTCATGTTCCGGGATGAGAGCAGCAAGGTCATCCAGAAAGCGCACGCTCAATGGGGAACACTAGGATCGCCGAGTGACAGCGACCAAGGGACGTCGACTCTGTCTGAGGACAGCTCCGCCTCCGGACCACCATCATTATCGGGACAACATGGCTCCAGTCGCACGGTGACAGCGACGTTGCCACCAACGCCCATCATCAGAAAGCAAGAGATCCTGGCATCCAAGATCCCCCGCAAGGTCGAGCTCAACTTGGACCAGCGCGGGCTAAAATTCTACATGGAGCGGTACCTGTTCAACCATCCGGACGCGCCGGCGACACCAGAGCTGATAGATCTGTATTTCGCCAACGTGGGCGCGATGCAGAACGTCATGATAGCCGTGGGCCTGGCCGGCATGTCGAACCTCCTGGGCAACAAGAGCATGAGCCTGGTTGCCCGGTCCAAATACGTCACCGCTCTCAAGCAGACGGGACAGCTGATTACCGGCGCCTCTGTCAATCGCATGTCGATCGAGAAGCCCCTGAGATCGATTGTAACGCTTGCCTTATTCGAAGTAGGATTGCCCCCCCTGGGGGTTATGTTACCATCAGCCCTCTCTTATCATCGACGAGAATCTCGGCTAATGACAATTATATATAGCTCGTCCAATCCAAAGGTTCCAAGTCCACGGCAGGATCAGCCGTTACTCACATACATGGCGCAATTGCGCTCTTACGCTCCGTTCTACCTGTAGCAAATGTGCCAGGCGGAGGTGCACGAGCTGCAATCCAACTCATGTTCTCAATGGTAACTACCTGCCTATCCACTTCTCTACAACAAAATATACCATCGTCCTAGTCAATAGTTAATCAATAGCTAATCATTTGCGTCAGTTCATCCCCTCGCAAATGACCAGAACGCCCCTACCGCCGGGCTTCTACGAGGCTCTAAAACAATGCAAGCAACTCCTCGAAGGCAGCGTTGAGTGTTACGTCGTGGACCTTGCATTCGCGATAGCGCGACTGCTTCAACTCCTCCCCTACGCCGAGCAGGGTGACTTTGTCGACAACCGACCAGAGACCGACAACCTGATCCAGAAATTCCTGGAGCTGGAAGCCGTCTTCGACCGCGCCGAGAAGAAGCTTCAGACCGCTTACCCCTTCGTAGAGCAGCACGACCAGCAGCCCTCTGCCGCCGTGTTTAGAGGGAAATGGCACCGGTACAGCGACATATGGGGGGCGCGAATATGGAACCATTTCCGATGGGCTGGCTTGGTACTAGGCGAGAGCGTCATAAGTTTTACCCACAAGTACCCTCGTTCGAGCGCACGGCACATACCCCCGCCGCGAAAAGTAAAGTGCTATGCGATCATCGAGAGAATAGCGGAGGACATGCTCGTCAGCACGCCCTCGCACTGGCACCACCCTTCCCTGGACGACGCCACGGCGAAAAAGTACGAGGCGCCGGGGCAGGGCGGTGCGGGAGCCGCGGGCCTGCCTACACTGCTGTGGCATCTCAAGGTCGCGGGCTGTGCGCCGAATGTCCCGCCCGAGATGTGGGAGTGGGCGTATGATATCCACCAGGTCGTGTGGAAGAATATGGGCATGCAGCATGCCCAGACACTTGCAGAGGTCATGGAAGAGCATAGAAAAAACCTGCAGATAAAAACGCACCCCCACGGCGACCCAAGAAGAATAGGAGGAGGAGGAGCACATCTGTTTGTTGATTATAGTAGTAGACCGATATGAACTCCTTTTCTTCCACATGGCATTATACGAGGTTTACGTTTTTCCTAGCGCTAGATGCGTTGTCTGAGGGCAGATAGAGGATTCCCGCATACGAAAAGGAATAGACCGGTCGACCCGAGTATACGATATATGGGTTACGAAGCAAGGCTGTATTATCTTATCCATCACTGTCCGCTATCAAGAGGCAAATGAAGAATTGCCTCTGTGTTATAGCGAAAGCGAAATAAAAATCATGTAGTCATCAGTCCCACCATGGCCGGACAGGACAAGGCTTATCAGGGCGCGTTCAAACTCCCTGTGGATTAAGTCTTACCCGAACCCTTCCCCCACAGAATAGGTTCAAAAAATGGACATTGCTATACGATGGTTTGACCCTCGTACTTTTTCATTGCTGTTAAACACGGCCATAAGGTTTCTTTTCTCGGATAACGTAAAGAAATAGGATCGTGTACGATTTTATGCTGTTCACGTATTATGTAGGTAGGCACTAGGGACTCACTAGATATATGAGGGTTTGCAGGTTGAGCATTACAACGGAATTATCTTCACTATTTGAGATATCTCTGTAGTACTAACAGAAAACGATCTTAATCAATCCGACGTGTACCCCACGTGAAGAAAACGTGAGGGTTCCCCTCCCTCCATATGTTGCTATTGTCTCGAAATCGGGTACTCTTTCTCTCCACTGTCGAAATAGCCTCTTTTGGCTCCGAGCCTTCGCAGTTCAAGACTATATGTCGCAGCTGTAAGTAGAGGCTTTATGTATCAACTAGAAACGCCGAAGAAAGCCTCGCACGCAGGTCGAACGCCCGAAAAAGGAAAGAAAGACCTCAATGCAAGTACTTGTTTTGAACATAATTTTTACAAAAGAGGTCATGGCTGCGTAGGTAGACGGCAAAGCTGTGGGTAAGCTAGTAGTAGTTAGCATTCAACATCCCAAGACGCTACTATCTGGGTAAGTAGGGAGTGTTGACTCTGGAAAGAACTTACAACGACCTCCTACTGGCGCCAAGCGGGCCCGGGGATAATATCCACTAGATTAGATATTCCTTATTAAGGGCAAGGTATGACAACATAAACAAGAATTCGAAGTCTCGGGACGGTCCTAGTCTAGGACTAGATCTACTGCAGTTCGTAGACTCCAGCGGGCGGCGGTCGCGGAATTCCAGTATCGTGGAGCTCACAGGGAGTGTTGACGACCGGTAGCTCAGAGACAACGCTGTCTTCGTGCTGCGTCTCGCCGATCGTAGTCCCGCCCGGGGAAACGACACCATCGGAGCCAAGCTTGCTATAATTACCGGTGTTGTTGTTACTGCTGTGATTTCGTGCCGCGTTCAGGTTGTTGAGGGGCGTTGCTAGGCCGGCAGCGCTCTCGTAGCCCTCTTCGCGACGACGACGAATTCGGCGGCGGATGAAGTAATAGATGAACCCACCTACGATGATGGCGAGGAGGGCACCGCCGCCGGCACCGATGCCTATGATGGCGGTTTGGTTGAGCAGCCCTGGTGAATCGCTTCCTGTCGTTCCATTGGATCCGCCAGCTCCTTCTGTACCGGTTGGTTGAATACTCAGGCCAGTAATCGTGCTAGTGCCAGTTGCTGTGGATGATGGTAAATCATCGGAGCCTGTAGAGAGGCTGGTCGCCGAGGTGATGCTTTTATGTGTCGTTCGTGACGACGATAGGGAAGTAGTTGTATGTAAAGTCGTCTCGGTTGACGTAGCACTGCTTCTAGCAACGGCAGTCATACTTGACAGGATAGTGAAACCGTCCCCATTCGGCTGGTGAAATTGGTCACTATCCTTTGCGCAATACAACCCATCATCCGGAGTGTCGGTACAAGTGTAGCCCCATGGACAGCAGCCGGGTTCGCAAAGAGGCAATTCCCCGTCCGTAAAGATGGTTGAGATTGCTGGCGGGTCCCCGGTCTCGGGATGGGGATTGAACTTGTCCAAGTCGCATGACACGGGTCTTATCTTGTTGCAAGCATCCTCGTCGTCGTCGGGGCAGCAGATGACAGTGGTACCGCCAGCTAGTATTTGCGGCTTCGTTTTACTGCTACAGCACATACCATTGATGACGAACGGCCAGCCATCATCGCCGCACTGAGGCATCCTGTCTGCTGAGGGCACCTTTTATGTTAGTAGGATGATCACGAACAATTCCACATGAAGATTGTAACCCACCACCAGTGCCGTGGACTTTCACCGGATTGGCGCTTATAAGGATGGTGAAGGGGAAGCAAGATGTTTTGGGTTATCTGGTAACTGAAGGTACGAAAAGGCAAATTCAAAGGCTGAGCTTGGAAAGAAAACTTGTATGTACCCTGAAAAATCGAACGATTCCCAGTGCCTATTGAGGTTTGTGAGGTTCGTGTGGTCCGCGATGGATTGGTTATCCACGTGGAACCTTGTTGTACGAAGCTGGGGTTTTAACCTTCTTTTCGGCTCCCCCAGGTCCACTCACTGCTTCACTTTAAAGAGGTTGTCGCAAGGCGTATTCTTAGGAAATTGCAAGTACCGAAGTGAGAAATGTTGGTGGTTACTCGGTACCGTACCTGGCATGCGTTAAGATACACCTGAGCGCGGTACGGGTACCAATTGGTCCTCTACACAATGCCGGGAGTTAGGTACCTCTGTAGAAAACCCAAAGATCGATCAAATGATACACTAGGTCCTTTTATTCCTCTGTTTATTCAAACCGATAATCACAACTTCCTCCGTCTTGCTTCTATGTGATACAACCAGTCATCGTCTCATGCGGTTCACCCTGAGCACGTTAGTGTTCGTCCGAGCATGATCAAACTTCGTAACGGCCGCGCTAATACTAGAGATGATGGACCGGCGAAGCTGAAATACTACACCGCTGTCGATATAAGATACCATCTTGAAAGAGTCAGGAGTAGTCTACATCCACGCTATTACAGCCAGCCACTCTCTTTTGGAAATGGTGAAAGGAACTGCGGCTACACTCGCATCTTATCAGCAGCGAAACATTACAATAATATATATAGGTATCGTGTTTGAACAGTGCAGAAACATGCTTGACAGCACTATCTTTCGGTTGTTGCACAACAGAGGGAAGTGGAGCGGACTGTAGCACATAGATAGATGCAAACGCGAGATAAAATACCGGAAGTATTCCATGATTCACAACGGCGCAATCTTGTCTTTTATTATCCAGGATGGCAAGGGTACCACCTGTCGGTTTCATATCCCCAAGTTCACTAAATATCATAAATATATCTGGTCCAGATCTCGTTCTGCTATCGATATCGCGGGTTGGCTCTTCGCGGCTGATCCTCGAGTCAGATGCTCGACTTGTTGGCGAGCGATCTGTGGTAGGGGTCTTGCAAGTGATCGAACCAATTGCCTTGTCTGTCCACAAGAAGTACAAGGGACCTGATATAGAGAGATATGAGAGGGTATTCAGCAGGAATTTTGATCATAAGATCAAGCGAATGAGATTCTGCCTTCTCAAGGCGAACAGCTTATACTCAGGAGACTTCCGGATAGCAATTATGAATACGTAGCTCTATGCATCTCTTCTCCGTATGAATGTCGGCATGGCTAGGTTAGTAGGTAGAAACCTATCTAGGGCAGTTAGCAAGTTGCTTGGATAGCCCGTGGTGATACAGATATTCGCTTGAAATGAGCCTTAACTGGATGGAAGCTGCTAGGGATCAGGTTCATAGCACCATTAATCATACGTTCATCCTAGTGGTAGTAGTAATTGCCCGCCTGTTATTGGGTCAGAAGCAATCTACTTCGCCAACTGTGATGATTAGAGACGGTCGTAGAACTGATACATAGAGCCTCTTGTTAGACTCGGGCATCAGGTTGTAGGTATAATAAATGACAGGTCGAATGGGTTGGATCTCTCGGAGTTGAAGCGGGGATATCGAGGTCAGTAAGTACTGATACTCGGAGAGAGCTTCCTCAGCGCCGTAAATAGGCATTTGACACCGCCCAGAAAGGTACCTACACTTGCAGACCTGCAGCTTCAAACAAAACAATTGAAGACAAATGCCGGGGACAGCTTCGAGGCTTTGCCACAGCTGTACAGCAGCACAGCATACATGTACTGCAGCTGTAGGTGGTATGCTGCAGTATACCATACAGTGTAGTAACTATGGCACTGTGCCATTGGGTGGACTGTGGACTGTGGACTGTGGACTGACGGGCAATCCTCGTCTTCTCCAAACAGTCTTTGGCGACTTTCCATTCGCCCTCGAGAAATGGAAAAAAAAGGGAACGGCAAATTTATGACCACTGGCAGTTCCCCAAACAAGCTCGTAAACCCCAACCTAAACCTACCTCAGTCGGAACTACCCTACCATATCTCTTCCTGCCCTGTCTCTCGGTCTCTACCTACGAAGCAAAACAATATACCACATATCGCCATCTTGCTCCTGTGACGCCTGCATCGCACAGCTTTGTTAATACCTCCCTCCTCCACAGTAAGGCCCCGAGAGACTCGGTCGACAGCAACCCACAATTTTCCCTACCTATCGCCTTCCCTCGCAAAGCGCGCACGTCGCGGTTTCTCGCCCTATCTCTCTCTTTCTCTGTCCCTACCTACCATCTACCCCAACTCTCAATTCCCTATCCCAACTCCCAACCGCAACCGCCCAATCTTGGCTCGCACGCTACACAGCGCAGACCATCGTCTTCCTTCCTCTCCTCCGCCAACCACAAATTACAACGCCCGCGCTCTTCATCTTCAGCATCTCGGCAAAGAGCAATCAACTCCGATTAGCTTGCGATTGCATATTCAACTTCTAATCGATCTTTTTTGTTTCCTAGCTCCTCATAAGAATACCTGCAAATTTCCGCCGCACCATTTAATTTCCCTTTCCCTTCGACTCCGGCTCTAGATTTGTAGTTCTGAGTTCCCATTTTTGCTCTGCAATTTTTCATATCCTGCGCCTAGATCTAGGTACGTAATTTGTACAGATATCTCCGTCTAGAACGTCTGATTAATAATCCTAGGTTAGGATCCCACACTTCGACAGTACCATATCTGGATTTCGCAAGAAATCCCTTTTAACTTCGTGCGCGCAAAATTACAAAACCCTCGAGGGAATCGCAATCATGGCCACAAACGGTCCTACCGCCCACGCCGAACAATATCAACCCAGCGGTACGGCCACCGCCACTGCATCCACCACCTCCGAGCAATCCAGCCCCAACCTTGGAAAAGATGAGGTCGCCTGGTTCTTTGTCGAGCAATATTATACAACACTAAGCAAGACTCCTGAAAAGCTCCACGTATGCTCTGCCGCCCGTCTACCTCTCGTTTGTTCTTTATCCAGCCATACTAACGAAATAATTAGTTATTCTATGGCAAGCGGTCTCAGTTTGTATACGGCCAAGAGGGACAGTCTGCAAACGTTTCTGTCGGTCGCCAGGTATGTATACCTATACACAAGTCGCCCACTATAAAAGAAATGCCACTAATAAAACTATTAAGACTATTCAGGAGCGTATCAAGGACCTCGACTTTCAAAACTGCAAAGTTAGAGTCTCCAATGTGGATTCTCAGGCTTCTTTCGACAACATCGTTATCCAGGTTATTGGTGAGACTTCTAACAAGGGAAGCAACCCCAAGAAATTTGTACAGACGTTCGTTCTCGCCCAACAGCCGTCTGGATACTTTGTTCTTAACGACATACTTCGTTACATCGATGAGGAGGGTGACGAAGAGCCGGCTGAGACAGTCGAAGAAGTGGAACCGGCTGTTGAAGCACAGGCCCTCGTTGTTGTTGCTGAAGATGTGAAGGAGGCTGAGCCCGCTGAGGAGCAGCCCGCTGTAGAGGAACCCGCTTCTCTTGATCCCAGCGTTGTTGACCAGAAACTAGAAGAGGTTGCCACACAGGAGCCAGCGTCTGTCAATGGCGATGCAGCTCCTGAGCCTACTGCCGAGGCCTCTGAGGCGGCTCCAGAGGTCACTAGCACCGCTGCTGAAGAGGCTGATAAGTCTGCCGTTGAGCCTGACACAGCAGCACAGAAGCCAGCTGAGGAGACTCCTCAGGAGCCCGAGAAACCGCATGAACCGAGTCCCACACCAGTCGCCGCTCGCAAGCCCCCGGCTCTTGCTCCGGCTCCTGCCCCAGCTGCCCCCCCTAAGCCCATGACGTGGGCAAGCCGCGCCGCGGCGGCCGCTGGTGGGCCCCCTAAAGTGAGCCCTGCTATGCCTCTCCCCAAGGCAGCCCCTGTGCCCGTTCCCACACGGCCTGCAGCCGCGGCGCCTGCTCCGTCCCAGACAACCGCCCCCGCCGCCCAGGCCACAGAGACAGCTGCATCTACAGCTGCAGCTCCGGCTAAGGAAGCTAGTACTGAGTGGCAAACCGCTGGAAGTGACTCCAAGCGTCAAAACAGACCTCAGTCGATCTCAGGCCCTCCGGCCGAGAAAGAGGGCACGCTAGGTTACGTCAAATATGTGACCGATAAGGTCGTTCGCGACGATCTCGAAGCGGCCCTTGCGCAGTACGGCGAACTCGCCTATTTCGATATCAACCGCCAGAAGGTGCGTTTTCCTTGATTACAGATAATCCCATGTTTATTGCTAACGCGGTTTCGTTTTTAGAACTGTGCCTTCGTCGAGTTCAAGACGCCCGCCGGATACCAGGCCGCCGTTGCCGCTAACCCGCATGTGATCAATGGCGAGAATATCGTAGTGGAGCCCCGTCGCCCGAAAGCCGGTGCTTATGGAGGAAGCAACTACAACACTGGACGACCCAACATGCCGAACCGTGGTGGACGAGGCGGATTTGATGGTAACCGGTCTGGAAGCCACGGTGGCCGCGGCAACTTCGGCGGGCAGAACCGTGGTAGAGGTGGTTTGCCTCGCGGCCGAGGCGCTTCCCAGGCAGCTAACGCTTAAACGATACGCTTTTACTAAGTGGTGTACAAGCCAAAGCTGGGTAGGGCGCGGCCATGAAGCTCCCAAGACAAAAGCATAGAAGATAATTCTCATGGATACCGTGGAGACAGCGATAGGTTTGATTTCGGGCGTGGATTTCGGGCTACGTATTACCTAGAGGAGCTTTAGCGATGCCATCCCTGGCTCTTCTGATTTGGCATGGGAAAAGCACATGTGTACATGTGCCTAGACTAGCTGATAGGGATAGTTTCTGGAGGGTGTATTCATTTATACGGCTGGAAAAGTTCAAGGCTCACATGCATGGAAGGAGTCAAGCGGGCGATGTGGACACGGATTACGGTGTTTGTACGGTTGTACAATATCCACAACATAACGTATGTACTAGTGTAATGCTAAAAGAACTCATGATGACAAGGCATCTTTCTCCTTGTTGATACATCAGGCTTCTTTTTCCACTTTGATAGAAGTGATAACGAGGAAGCTCGAAACTTAACAGCTTTGACTACTGGTTAGGTATCTCCAGACGTACCCTATCTATGTAGTGGCCTGCCCCTTGGTTCCCCACGCCTGGAGAAAAGAACAATGCTATTTACTACTCGAGGAAGTTGACTAGTTGACTATATTTGAGTAGGTAGCTGTTTACGCTGCATGGTTAACTAATTTGTAGCCTTACTGAAAGATAGGTGCCTATGCAGTATGCTATTTGTGCGTTTCCTTGAACTGAAAAGGCTCGTATCAATTTGGTTGCGTAAAGAAAGTCCCAAGAGAGGTAAAACATAGAATATATATTATCGAAGTCATCCCAACGAGATGTTTGCAATATTAAATTGATATAACAAAATCCGGAAAGCACCCCAAAGATCCTGAAGATGGGCACACATAATGTAGATGGACCTCATTACCAGTTCCCATACCAGCAACTTGACAAGAATAAACGCGAGATACGATTGGTGCAGCTGACTTTCGACTCCAAAAATAAAGACCACAATAACGAGAGTCCTTCTGGTATGACTAAGGCCTCAGATAATTTACGGCTTCGGTTGGTACACCGATCTCGCGATGACCACCACCCCCCTTTTCTCTGCATTCTCCTATTGTTGGGAGCCCAACAAGAAGCAGTCAAGAATCCCCGACATCAGTCAAAATTCGAGGATTCGAAGAAAGACCCGAAGAGCGAAAATAAGTATAAACAATGAGGACATTTATATTGGAAACAATCTATACGATCATGACTAACGAGGCGGAACAAGCTACCAAGGCCCGGGGGCGAACGCCTGCGTCTTCCAGCATCGAGCGGACATCGCTCAAGACCGAGAATGGCATGAAGGAAATAGGAAAGCTTACCGTTTAGTCACGCGATGTGCTGGTCGTCCTTTGGGAAACTCGGTCGCCCGTTATCCTACGGCAATAGAAAGGAGAAGGGTGGATCTTTTGTGGCGATTGCTACGTCGAGGGAATCATTGACGGCAAATTCATGAGAACAGCATATACGGAAGAAGATATATAGACTTATTGAGTCTAACCTATCTAACCTAGCGTTGTTAGTTATACGTAGCAGTGACGAAGTGGCTCACCATTTCGCTAGATACATTTGTGTCCGAATCACAGCCGCGATAGAACCCCGTTCCGCAGAAGCTGTGTATGAGTGATGGTTTTTGTAGTTGAACAAAAGATCACAGGGAATATCAAGCGTACCTGGAATCGTGTCATGGTACATCTATTCAAATTCAAAACGTTTGTGGGCATGGAGATTAGACAGAATAGAAAACTACAAGTGAGTTTCAACTAGAGACTATAACCTAGCCAACTACGGTGATCACTCAGGTAACATGTAAGTTAATACCTTGTGAAGCACGTGTACAGATCACAGGTCCAAGACATACAAGCTACCAGGCCTTTTCATAATCTATAAATACCGAAACATTATGCCACCGGGGTTCACGACTCTCAGACTCGAGAACCAAGAAATACATGTTATAAGTTAACCTCGAGGATTTGACGAGAGAGAGAGAACGGAAGTAAAATGAAATAGGAACTAACTTGGATACCTATCAACGCCGGCAACATGAGAAACTGGTCAATAGTTCTAATATATTACCCCAAGGCTCCATCGTTTGTCCCCGGTGTTACACGCACCGCTACGTTCGGGAACGTCGCTGTCATGGCTGGCCAAACCAGCAGCAACGGAACGTCACGGTCTTATGAAACCGAGATGTATAGACAGAAAGAGCGTGCTGCCAAAGGTTTCGACGATGATCGCGAGTTCATCTCCAATATCAAGGACTAACATTAATATTGCTGACCGAGTAAGAAATGGGCTGGGCGAGGGAGACTGAGTACTTGGATTTTGTTTCGTTGGGAAATCATGGCGTTTGCTAGCATATATGTAATTTTTCTCTCTTTAATAGGGTGCCCTCACGGGTAATAATAACAAATGCAAGCTTTATTCTGTCTAAACTGACGTGAAGTTTTATTAGTAGTCGCTCCTGATAACACACTCCTTACTATTACGGGTTTGCTCAACCTGGGACTAGTCTGCATTACAAGGCCTTAGGCAGTGTGTATATCGTTCTGGAACGAACCCAGGTATTTTTCTCATTACGGCACGATTAAAATCGAGGGGGTGGTTTGAACGTAAATCTAGAATTCATGAACTGACGTTATGCAAGAGATGGTATATATACATGCATGCATGCATGAAAAAAGCAAGCGATCCTCCAACGCCTTGTCCATACCCCATGCTTCTAGCGTTATGCATTATCAAGGAACTCAGCCCATGAAGGAGAAACTAAATAACCACTTATGATATATGAGAGGTGTGTGTATACTTCCTGTCAATCTGTCTCAAGTTCCACCATTGTTGTCCGTTTCCACCGTCTATTGGGGAGGGTAGTATGGCTGACTGGGAGCCGGTGTGCCATGAGGGCTATAGGGATTTTGAACCACCTGATGGGGTGACGTAGTCTGGTTATAGACATCCTGAGTGGACGATGTATACGTCGTGTTCTGAGCGGCATAGTTGTTGTTCTGGTCATAGGAAACGTTCTGGGCGGCGGGGTATCCGGAAGCAGGTGGTTGCGCCTGAGTCCATTGTTGTTGATACTGTTGCTGTTGCTGTTGCTGCTGGTTATTGAGGAAAGGTTGCGAATGATCAGCCCCAGGAGCAGTAGCATGAACGTTCGAGGCAACACCAGTTGTAGCACCAGTAGTATTAGCCTTCTCGGCATCATTGCCAGTGCTATACTTAGCCCACTCAAGGCGGAAGAAGTGCGCAACATAAGCGAACGTCGCAATAAAGAGCAAGAACATTAAAGCACTAAGCCCGGCCACGGCCGATAACTCCGCAAGGCCAGTCTGGTTGGCTACGGCGCCGTCGCGCTTGTACACTTCGCATTGCGTGGAATCGACGGCGCTGCCGTCGTCGTAGCAGGCCCCCACATTCACGTTCACGGTAAAGGCGGCCCGGAATGCGGCGTTGGAGCCCAGACTCGCGAGCCAGAGCACGATCATGAAGAAGTCGAGGGATAGGATTGCCCATGTGTTATAGCCCGACTGACAACTCCCCACGTGCTCGGTGAGGATCGCGTAGACGGCGGTGATCCAGGTGAATATGCCCTAATAATGAGGTACGTTGACGATTAGCTTCTCGCCTTATCTTTTTCTTGTCCTTACCCAAGAAGGGGATGAGGCGTTTTGACATGTTTTGTTTGTACTTACAGCAGCGATAGCTAGCCCGAGCGGATCAGCGTAGAAGCCGTGGATGAGGGAGCCGGCCAAGGCAACGATGGCCAGGGAAATGACGATTTGCACAACTCGCAAGCCGATGAACCATTTCGGCGTCAGTATGATGGTTTTACCCTGCTTGACTGACTCCATTGTAGGTAATAGACAGCAGCCAGTCCACTACTGTAGAAATTTAGTGATGGTGACGATGACGGTTTTGACCTGTCTACTACGTATTTTGGTCTTGGCGGCAGTCAGGTAGCAATGAGACGATCTATAGTTGTATTGAAGATAGGCTAGTTGCTACCGAGAATGCGACGAGCGGCAGAAGCCTCCCAGTTATTTGTACAAGGTCTTCTTCCCACGTCCCCCCTCTCTCTCTCGCTCTCCCTCTCGCGTGCGCGCCCTCTTTCCGCCGATTCAGCCTCACGCCACCACATAAATGAGTCTCGAACAGATCCACCTTCATGTATTTGAGCCTAAAAGAAAAACTAGCAATCGTGAAAGAAAAACAGGAGAGCGTCAGAAACCTGGCATGGCCCTCTTACTCACTAACCTAGCTAGCTGAGTGTCTTAGCGCTTCAGCCGCACAATGCTTCCCCGGTCTCGAATGGCTTGTCTCTTAAGCTGGCCTGTCTCAATCGTTCTTTCTTATGCATTAGATTAGCTAACTCCTCAGCTCGTGGAGCCACTCACTCACTCCGAATAAGCGAGGGGCTCCCTGTGATATGGGGATGGTATGTATGTACTATGTATGTGCGTAGTCTTGGCAGGGCTGATTCATCCGGTTTGCCTGCTGCTCTCTATCTACCCAAGGTGAACAAGATCGGACGGAGTTGTAAGTCCGCAAGAATGAGCGGCAACGCTTAGATGGTCTTACATACATACAGGAGCCTTCATGTGCTCTGTTGTCTTGGACGATAGATTGATAGCTGAAAAGAGATGACTTCTTGGTCTAGATCACAATATATATTGCGCCAGTGAGACAAGCTGCTTTTTCACTGTTCGCCCCCACTGAAAAATTGCTGGTATGTAACAAGTTATTTATCATTGGGCCTCACTAAACACACCACGATAAGTGCGCCTGTGGGCCAGGTTAAAAATACATAGTAAGATCGGAGGAATTATGCTGAAAAGGCCCATACTTGCGACCTAAGTGCTTTTTATCGAGATGAGATCCATATGATCCTTCCCGCCCTTGCGTTAAAAATCATCTTCTGAGTAGCCCTATCCCTTTTTTCGTTGCACGGCACGCGGCAAAATAGAAAGGGGTTTAAGGGACTCATATGATCACATAATCTCAAAGCTAAATGTACTGCGTATACCCGTCTACAAGATGAGGCCTCTCAGACTGTGTGTCATCAGTCTTGCACTGTGATAACTTACCTAGGTTAAGTAGGTGCTCAGCGCATCTTGCATGTGGAACTTACTGCTAAAAGCTGCCGCTTTACAGCTGTACCTAACCTAACCTAGGTAGCTTACCTACCATACGTCCCTAGTCCGAGAACTTTCTTACTATGTAGTCGCCATGTGGTGTCGCTCAACGGTGCGCCTACCAACGCATACAATAGTACATGTAGGCACCTTCCACCTCTACTGTTCCTACCGCCTGAGGAGCCGTCAAGCGAACACAGTCCCGCATCAATCTCTTTCCATTTCATATAAGTTTACACGGGACAAGAATTGTGCAAGCCTCACTTGATTATAAAGCTTTTTTTGCATACTACTACTCCTCCCTTAATAGGATTACCTGGACGGTACTTACTGTCTATTGACCTAGGTAGCTTTCTGACGCAATTTTGAAAAGCGCCATGTGTTTGGGCTATATGTTATTAATAGATATCAATCTCTGAGTGAAACGTATATAAAGCAGTCAACTGGTTCATCTTCCATTGCGTGTGCATCTTGCATTTATTTGAGAATGCTGCTGCATGGCTTAGCTGCTAGCAATGCCATATGTTTAGGAAGGGCATGGGGTGCCGAACCAAAAGTAAAATTACGGGAATAGCTACCTACGTTCTGTTACGATTTCTGCCAGTTATCGAGACCACGCCCCCGAATCCCCGATCTACTTTCGCTGCTCAGGAGCTGGACTCGGGAACCTTCCAAATGAGCGGCTACCGACCTAACCGTAGTCAGCTGCTCCCCAGGACGGGAAACATGGCAATCAGTCTCGACACGTAAGCCTAAACCGGTGCGAACGCGCATGACCGTCAAATGGTATTCCCGACTAGAGAATCAGAGGATTCCCGCGCTGATTATACTTGTCATTATAGGCAGTTAGGTGGAGTAGCTTATGTGTGTTTGCTGCGGTATCCGCCTACCGCTGCCTACACAGGGTGCGTGATTCGCTCGACTATTTCTGCCTCCCTGCGCCAACTCCTCATACAAATACATCTGTAATTGAGATGCTTCTTGGTTCCGAGTTTCCTGTAAGCAGCGAGTGCCCTCGGTATAGGCCAATACCTAAATGAGGCTCTGTCGTCCCTCCAATGAAAGATATCACCCCTGGACCTGGGGTTACAGTGCGCCGTGAGAAGGATGGTTCTCCATGTGCAACCTGCAGGTGGCTGATCATCAGCAGGCCTCGATACCACTTAAATGACGCCCACAATTGGGATGAACCTATGATTAATAAGAAGCAATCCGCCGTGGTTGTTGGGCGGCGATGGCGCATGTCCTATTCTTGGAGATCTCACAGCTTGCTAACCCGGTGGCTGCGAACCATGCAGCATCGTCGAGGCTACAAAAAGAGTTCAGAGTCGAAAAATGAAGGATCAGTCTTTGCCAAATGAGCACTACTCTTTTTCAGAAACGTGGAAATGCAGACACTCAAGAAGAGACCGACAATCGACTCATGGTTTCGGCCTGAGCTGAAAGCTACTGACTATGGCTCATTTGGCGATGCCTATGACGACGAAAAATATATGTCGATCGCTAAACAATGGGCTATAAAAGATGATTACATGTAGGTAACGCCTATGGCAGTCCCTCTATATCAGAAGCTAAAGAGTGCTCTCTGTCCAGGAGTGCTTACCCATATTTGACTTGGGTCAAGAAACTGTCGGAGTCTGGGTGGACACACTTGAATCTGCTGGTGGACTTCATGTCCATCGGCACTGTACCTCAGCAGTGGGCAAACCTGGACGCTGAGAAGCAGGTTGAAAACGAACCCCCGACAGGCAGTGATATGTCAGGCAAGAAAGATAAGCGCGAGGAACGCATCGAGAGGACAAAAGTCTGCATTCTAGACTATCTCTCTGACGAGGTAGAGGCAAAAGAGATCTCTACAGCTAGTATGTTGAGAAAGGAGTTGAATCAAGTCTCTATTAAGGCAGGGGTGCAGTTCAGACTCTATGTAGTAGAGGATCTGTCGCGGGAAGTCATTGAAGCATTGGGCCACAACCGTACGCCTCTCGGTCCTGTTCACACAATATCCTACATACCCCTTCAGCCACGCCCCGTTCCATCACAGAAACCGATGCCGGTCAGGTTACTGACAACGTGCATTCTAAGTGGGGATCGAACCCGAGGTTTTTAGGGCGCACATCGTGGATTATACCTGGTATAACGTACGCGACCGTTGGAGAGATCCCCCTTTGCTTGGCATTCCAAGTAAACGCGAGAACTGGGCCCAGCTGAGATATGTTACTGCTCGCTATTTCGATGCCGACGGGGACAATTGCGAGAAAAACTCAAAGTTCGAGCGAGCAACGAAAGACGAACAAAATTTCAATATCTCACGCCGACTTGATCAAGACCGAAGCAATAAAAGCTTCTGGGACAAGGACAAGTCGAAGGCCATAGTGGGTTTGACGCGATCAAAGGCGACCTTCTGGCTACAGCCAAAGGACCCCAAGCAGAGCACCGCGGTTGGTAAGCAATGCTTCCTCAAGGCAATATAAGCGGTGTGTTGATCACTAAAACGGTTACAAGCTACAGGTGTTCTCCTACTGGATCCTACCGTTACTACAGGAGTCCCTCTATGGCGTGGCCGTCGTACTTTATGGCCAACGCCGGCATACGGCGAGCCTCTCTCTCAGAAATCTCAGCAACAAAACAACGTCTTCGAGGATTTCATTTTTTGGGCACGGCAAAAGGACCTCTTCCCTTGCTGTACTAGCGGTCATTCTCCAAAGGGCCATATCCCGGCGCACGTGTTGTTGCACTTTGTATGTGCCGAGTGGATGACCATGGTAGACTATATCAAAACGAGGTTGTTCCAGCTCGAGTGGGAGATCGACAGACCACAATACTTCACAGTTGGCAGTCAGGCAGTAGACAGTGCTCTCGAAAAACTTCACATATGGAGGCGTCTCGTCTCCCTTTACCGCGACATGGTTCCCGAGACAGTCCAGAACGCGGTGCGACTTTCTGAGAGGGCTCAGGAAGTTTTCTCGACCCAAGCAGACAGTCCTCACCAAGGGGATGGATCTGAACCAGAAAATTTACCCGCAGGCCAAGCACAGACGGCTGTACATGTCCACCCCAGTGAGGCAAAACTGAGTCTGATGAGTCACTATGAACGCGACTTCACTTTCATACTATCCCAGTTAAACGAGTACCAGAGACGCATCGACAGGCTTACGGCTGTTGTAACGGGTATCATATCCATCGACGATTCGCGAAGGGGCATCAAGGACAACCATAACATCGGCCGCCTCACATGGCTGGCGACCATCTTCATCCCCCTGAGCTTGATATCTGGGATTCTGTCGATGCAGGGCGATGTGACCCAGATTAGTAGAAAGACGTTTACTGTATACTTTGCGACATCACTCCCGTTGGCTGTCGTCATAGCAGCTGGCGCTCGGATTCTGTCAGCATCTCGGTCGCAATACAAATCACACAAGTACAACAATGCTCAAAGAAAAGGGCAGAAGACTTCTTGATGGATACTAGTTGATGTATTCATTTACACCTACCTATCTGTCTAATACTCTGGGAAGTTCGTTTATTCTCGTTCGAACTGATCAATTTGCCGGTTAAATTGGTAGCATGAAGATGGAAGAGACAGTAAGTACTAGTCACTTTTGATATGCATTCTCTGAGCAGTTGGCTGATTATGAGAGTATTAGAATTACCTTAATACTTTATACCTTGTACAATTTTCCTGATTTATTGCTGTGCTTGTGTTTACACCGTAATTCCATCCTACTCAGCTGGCTGCTGCTAGCCGAGGCCATATAGAACAAACTTTTCGTCAACCCCAACGATAACACGCCAACATACTCGACGATAACTTCCAAGGTTTCCCCCTATCCGGGTGCTCGCACAATGATCACAAACGATGACACGACAATGGCGCTATTGCACCAAGGGAGTTACATGGTGACACAAAAAGGGCAGCTAAAATGAGAATTGGAGGTTTGCCCTTATGCCTGTTGGGGAAGCTCGCGCACTTGGTGGTATTGACACCAATCGATTCGAACTACAGGTTGGAGAAGGTCGGGTCGCCAAGTGATGCCCTCACTGCCAAGTCAGATCCAGCTGCCTAGATCATTATCGAATACTTCGTTCCAAGCAATATAGCCCAACCTTCATGGCAGTTCTCTCCACGTCGATAGGCACTTGCTAGAGTAACACGACAGGCTAAATGCTTGGACCCCATAAGGAGCGGGAACCGATTACGTTCGTGGTTGGCCCGCGATCAGTCCCAGCTCCATGAGACAGATATGAGTACAATACGGTTAGCTACCTAAGCCGAAACAGGCTTGTTAACCGTCAACCCCATATCCTTGGTTGAGTGAGAGAAGCATCCCAGCCGGGTCCCTCATGGTTCTACGCGTCTAACAAATTGGACGACGCCGGGGCTGCAAGTGAACAAATGAGATCTATGGGTATAAAAAAACTCACCTGGTGACCTTATGCCGCTGGAAGGCAAAGCTGTCATGTTTGAATATCAGAAAGGAAGTTGAGAATAGGACGTCCTGGTACTGCGGCAAACTTAAAATGTAAGCTTATCAGAGCTCCTCGCGTGATCTGCGATGTACTGTCGGACGGGCTTTCCCGATGGGGTATGTGAGGAGAACAGTGTTACCCTAGGAGCATCAGTATTGAAGGCGTGGTACGGTTATCGCCGCACTGCAATGAATACTATAATAGGCGGTACAGCATGTACAAGAGAGCAAATAGAAGACGTCGATCAAAGCTGCTTCCCCCATAACCACCAGCCCGCGTGCCCATTTACCCAGTCGCTTACACGGCAATATGAGACTCTTTCGCGCTGCCCTCTTCATCGCGCCCCTGGTCGTCGGCGTCCAGGTCGATCGCCGGGGTCGTGAGGTGTATGATGGCTACAAGGTCTTTCGTGTCATGACTGAGGGCGACTCCTCGGATTTCGAGGCCCAGCTCAAGAGCCTGTCCGCGATCGAGCTCTCTCGCAACCACGGCCACGTGGATACGCAACATTTCGATGTTGCCGTCCCTCCCGAGAGCCTCGAGGCATTCAACGCGCTTCACCACGATGCTGAGGTACTGACGGAGGATCTCGGTGCTGATATTGCCCTTGAAGGAGAGCTGGAACCATTCCCAGGTTAGTCTACTCAAAATTGCTTTATAGCTTAGAAATCTCTGAGCTAATGGAAATTGAAGGTCTCGAGGCAAAGGTTGCCAGCTCCGACGCTCAGGCAGCTGCTCTGCCGAGCTTCTCGTGGTTCAGCGCGTACCACCCGTACGCAGACCACCTGACCTTCCTGAAGAGCTTGCAGGCCGCGTTCCCTTCTAACTCGGAACTAATTACGGCCGGCACCTCCTTCGAAGGCCGGGCAATTCAGGGTATTCACCTCTGGGGAAGCGGCGGAAAGGGCAGCAAGCCGGCTATCTATTACCACGGCAACGTTCACGCTCGTGAATGGGTTACTTCAATGGTACGTACATAGTCATCTCATTTACATGACTGGAGTACTAGCGGCATAATCTAACTGTTTTCACAGACCGTCGAATACATCACCTACCAGCTCATTAATAACTACAGCAATGACACCGCTACCAAGCGCGTTTTGGATAACTATGACTTTTATATCCTGCCCATCGTTAATCCTGATGGTAGGTTTAGGAGATGATGCTTCAGGTACATACACATAAGACCCAAAAACTAACAGACTGGATACAAAGGATTCGTCTACACTCAGACGACTTCCCGCCTCTGGCGCAAGAACCGTCAGACTCGTTCAGGAACCACGGCTGTAGGCACAGATATTAATCGAAACTGGCCATATGCGTGGACAGGTTCTGGTTCCTCAACAAGCCCAGGTTCAGGTCAGTTACTTTGTTTTCTCTCCCTTCTGAATAAGGGGAAGCACCTAGAGTTCTCATTTCGTCATGTTTATATGGGCACCCAGCTAACAGAATAACAGAAACGTGAGTTCCACATATGTAATCTCACATCCGGATGAGATGAAGCCGTCCTACCATTTCCCTCATGTGATATCAATCTCATCAGACTCTAAACAATAAAACACAGTTACCGCGGCGTATCAGCCGGCGACACTCCCGAGAACACGGGCATTCGCAGTAAGTCTCGACATCTGAAACTCTAGACTCAACACCGAGTTCTGATGAGACCTCCAGCATACGGAGATAAGCTCGCAGCCGGAACGGGCATCAAGCTATACATCGATTGGCACAGCTACGGCCAGTATATCCTAACGTACGCCTATCTCGTTCACACTGCTTAAAACGGCAATGCCTTCTCAGTCTTTCATCTTAGTTACATGAAGCTAATGAAGCCCAAAACACGTGTAGTCCCTATGGCTATTCCTGCTCCGCCAAGGCGCCCAACCAATCCAAGCAGGACACGCTGGCTAAGAATGTGGGCGCGGCCATCGCCGCCGTGCACGGAACGCGGTTCACAACGGGCCAGACGTGCTCGACGCTCTACATCACCAACGGTGGTAGCAACGACTACTTCACCGACGCGACGCCTGCCGAGCTTGCGTAAGTTGAAAATCCCATCTCCCACTCATCTTGAATGCCGACATAAGGTGGAAAAATAAAAATAAAATAAAAACAAAGGTATAAGAGACTGATCGGTTTGATTTAGGTGGGCAATTGAACTCCGCGACACGGGCACGAATGGCTTTACTCTCCCTGCTAACCAGATCTTGCCTTCCGGCGAGGAGTCCTGGGCTGGTCAGAAGTATCTCTGGGCCAACTTCTAGACATTCAATTGCGGTTGTGTCCTCATCAATCATATGACGAGAGAAAGCCTATGCCGCTCAAAGAATCACATGGGCCGCTACCATTTTTGAACACGATATTGTTTGGACAGATCTTACAATGGGGTTTTATCTACAGAAATGCCAATATGATTGTTAATGACATTCCCACCGTATCCATGATTTTCATGTGGTTATGTTTATACCGTCGTCGTAAGTCAACTGCCAAGATGCTAAATAATGAGTATCCAATGCGTAGGAAGGCATAGAGCTTCACTTCTCACAGGATGTTAACCTAAGGTCAAGCCCGTGTCAGTGAGAATGGAAGCAGGAACTCGATGAGTGAGCTAAGTGGGGCGCTCTCGAGACGAGATAGCGGGGAAGAGTACAGCATACCTAACCTATAAGCAGTCGCCCTACCTAAACGCCCTACCTACTCACCTTCTTCATCTTTACCATTTACGAGATAGGATAAGTATGTACCTATTATATGCAGGCGTAAACCAATTTGATATAGTATGGACCCTTGTCCCTAGTACGAGAGCATGAGATAGGTATAGTTGCAGTCGCCATGCCTGAACTAATTAGCCACGTTGCGGTGCACTTCTTGGGCATCTCGAGAGTAGGTAAGTCTTCGTCCCTATCCACGTACTTCAAACACCAGGTATATCTCGTGCACCAAAGTGACAATAATAATGCTAATTCGCATCAGGTTTCACGAAGTGCGCAAGGAGATTCATACGGAGGCATTGCTTCATGATTTGTGATACCTATAGTAGAACAAGTTGGCCTCCTTACTTACCTACTGCATATTGACCTGGTATGTTTATACCTAGGCTAGGGACCTAACCTAGGTTACCCCCCTTACTAACGAACCCTCATCCCCTGTCACTCACTCCTGAGTCCGATGTACTAACAGCTCCCTAACCTAGACTACTTACTACCCCAGTAGCACATGCAAGACAAGCATACCCGTACATGCGTGGCCCGAATAGCAAACATCTAACCTAGTACAACTGACTGTAACGAGCCGGTAGGTAAGTAAGTAGGTAGGTGGTTAAGGGGAAGCTCATATCAGGTTAAGCAATTCCGATAAATCCGATTCTCCGATGGCGCAATTCATAGTTGAGATGATCCACACAGCTTTACATACCACCAAGGCGGTGTTGGCAGATCGAACCTGGTGGCATTTGTCAAAATATACGTTAATCATCAGCGACATCGATACGCCCTGATAAAGCGGGATTGGGCACTAAGATTGAAACACAAGCACGTACGTACAAAACAAGTCGGAGAAAAGGTAACAGAAAATGGGCAACATGCTTGTAGAGAACACCAACACTACTACTCCTCCTCAAGGGACGACGACAACAACAAGCCCAGAGAACACAACAACACCCAACAGAGATCTCACCGGCCACAAGCTACTCCTCGTAACGCCCAAAATGCCCGAGGGATGGCTAGAGCACCTGCACGATAGGTTTCCGGGTTTAAAGATCGTCCACGCGGCGCTCGACCCTTGGAGCGACCGTTCCCCTAGACCCGAGCCGGACCTCACGGACGAGGAGTGGAAGACCGTGACCGCGATCTTCACCGGTCCGCAGCTTCCTACACCCAAGCAAGCGCCGAACCTACAGCTAGTACAGCTACAGAGCGCCGGCGCCAACTACGTTCTTAATGATTCCATCTTCAAGGACACCAAGATCCCGTTCTGCACGGCTAACGGTGTTGCTGGGTAAGAGGATTATTCCGCTGTATTGATGTGCTATTTTATCTTATATTTTGGTTGAATTGCGCGTGTCGAGACTTTTTGAATAGGGTGTGAAGAGAATATCGAATGAGGGGTTAAGATAATGGCCGTATCAACGGTGAACGGTTTCAACTGACAACATGTTCACCAGTCCGCCAATCGCTGAATGGGTCATATGCACCTACCTGGCTCATCAACACCGCAGTGAGTCTCACTCTTGCTCTTACTCTAAGTCTTAGCGAATCAGCAGTGATCCGTTAAAAGCGTACGTTCTATCTAACTCCTGATGTCTCACAACCCAGTCCCGCATTACCTCGAAAACATGAAAGAAGGGAACTGGGAGCGCGCCACCGGCGCCATGACTACAGATGACGCCGTGAGCAAAAGAGTGTAAGTGAAGGGACACAATATATCCCAATAATACCTCTCTTATAAACCCAACCCCCCTCTCATCTAAGACAAAAGGACCGGCACTTTGCCGGAGAGGCCTTGGGAAGCGTGACAATTCCGGCGTTTTGGAGAGCGAAAAGCAACTAATGTGGCGCTTTTTTCCCCAGCGGGATTCTCGGATACGGCAGCATAGGCCGACAAGTAGCGCGTCTGGCGACGGCGATGGGGATGGAAGTATACGCGTACACGAACCGCGCCAAACCGACACCGGAATCGCGGCGCGACACCTCTTATCATCCACCAGGGTTGGGCGATCCCGAGGGCGTGCTCCCAGCAAAGTGGTTCTCCGGCACCAAAACCGAAGAACTCAACGCGTTCCTATCGTCGGGTCTGGACCTCCTCGTCATCGCGCTACCCCTAACACCCCAGACGCGGGGGCTGATGGGCGCAGAGCAGTTCAAATTGCTGGCGGGGAAACAAACGTACGTCTCCAACATCGGCCGCGGTGCGACTGTGATCACGGAAGACTTGATCACGGCCCTGGACGAGGGCTGGATCAGTGGTGCGGCCCTCGATGTCACGGACCCGGAACCGCTTCCCAAGGACCATCCGCTCTGGCTCAAGGAGAATGTCATCATCACGCCGCATGTCAGCGGTGGCACGACGGCGTACTTGAAGCGGTCTCTGGTTATTCTCGATTCGAATCTTGAGAGGTTGGGCGACGGGAGGACGGATTTCTTGAATCTAGTTAGTAGGAAGAGGGGGTATTAAGAGGTGAGAGGTGAGAGGAGGGGGAATGGTGTGGTGTGGTGTGGTGTGGTGTGGTGTGGTGTGGTGTGGTGTGGTGTGGTGTGGTGTGGTGTGGTGTTAGATTAGTAAATGCATGGGT
>Ga0247782_1000417_pt1 | contig 29979 bp, 12 predicted proteins | sample UWRJL019104C5_FD_179928 | JGI IMG/M metagenome (GOLD analysis project Ga0247782, IMG submission 179928) | Plant litter microbial communities from Arlington Agricultural Research Station in Wisconsin, United States - UWRJ-L019-104C-5 | ecosystem: Environmental > Terrestrial > Plant litter >...
AAAAGCTATAAATAAAACAATTAAAAGTAACTTATATAGCTTATAAGCATAAGCTAAGCATAAAAAAAGCAAAAAAAATAAAAGTTTAAAAAAAAAAATATATGCTAAAAACTAAAGCAATAAAAAACGTTAAAAACGCTATAAAACTAAGTAGCATAATATTTAGTGCAAAATTATAGCGCTAGCACTGCTAAAAAATAGCAAACATAGTAGTGTTTACTATAATAATAGCAAATATTAATAAAGCATTAATACTTAAAACAACTACCTTAATAAAAAATAAACTATTGCTTAAATTAAAAGCTTAAGCAAAGTTATTTAATAAAAAAAAAAGTAATAAGCGGCCTTTTTATTAAAAATATATAAACTATAAAATTTTTTTAATTTTTAAAACTAATAAAAAAAAACCTTTTTTTTTATAAAGACTACTTTATAAAATATTATAAAACAAGCTTATTATTTTGCAAAAAATATTTATTAAGCTGTTTAATAAAAGCTATATTTAATTAAGTAGCTTTTTAGCTAAAATACTTATATTATTTATAAAAAAGCTAAAAAAAAGTTTATAGTTTTATATTAATTATAAAGCACTAATACTATAACTAAAGCAAATAAATACCTGCTTTTGCTAATTAAAAAAATGCTTACAATATTATTTAAAGCTAAATAGTTTACTAAGCTTAATATAAAAGCTGCTTTTTATAAGCTGAAAAATAAAAAAAAAAAAAACAAATAAAAAATAGCTTTTCAAACTAAGTTTAAACTATTTAAATAGCTTATAACTTTTTTTAGCTTATTAGGTGCTCTTATAATGTTTTAGCGCTATATTAATAACATACTATATAAATACCTAAATATATTTATATTTGCATACTTAAATAATATACTAGTATAATTAAGTAAAAGCAAAAAAAACTATATAAAAAAAATTAAGCAAGTACTAAGCGCTTTAAACGCTGCTAAGTTATACTTTAATATTAACAAATATAAATTTGCAATAATAAAAACTAAATATTTTAAATATATTATTAAAGCAAAAGTTAAAATTAAAATAAACTTAAAAAAAATAAAAGCTATTAAAAAGTAAAAAGCTTTTAAAACGCTTAAAAGCATTTAAAGCTTTTTAAAATTTGCAAACTTTTATTAATAGTTTATTAATAATTACTTAAAAATAACTAACTTTTTTATATTTTTAACTAAAAAAAGTATTTTATTTATATAAAAGCGCACTTAAAAAATAGCATTTTAAAAGCTTAAAAACTTATTTGCATCTAACTTTATTTTAGCTTAATAAAATTTTAACTTATAAACTATACTAAAAGCTAACTACTTAAAAATAGCAATAAGTAGCTACTTATTTTAATATAACATATAAAGGCTACTTTAACTAGTTGCTTACTTTTTTTATAAACTAATATTAATAAAAAGCAATTATAATATTTATAATAAAAAGCTTTTAGCTATAGTAAGCTATATAAAAGCTTAAAGCAAACTATTTTAAAGTATAGCTACCTCTTTTAATATTTTAAACAATTATAAAAACTTAAAATATTTTATAACTATTAAAAAATTAAATAAAAAATAAGCATAATAAGCTAAACTACTTTTTTATTACTAGTTTTAAATTAACTACTAAGCTTAATTAAATAGTGCTTAGCTTAATACTTTTTTTTATAAAAAATAAAACTAGCTAAATAAAATAAACAAAAAAAATAAAAACATAAGTTTATACTACTATAACCTAAGTAGCTAGCTTTTAAGCTAAAAAATATTATAAGACTTATATTGCTAATAATATTATTATAACTTAAACAGCTAACTTTTAAGCTAAAAAATATTATATAATTTATATTACTAGCAACAAGCTTTAATATTAAACTTTTATAAAAAATATAAATCTTTTTATATAATAACTTGCAAAAAAAATAAAACATAGCGCTTAAGCAAGCACTAAGCTATTAAAATATTATAAAAGCTATAATAAAAAATAAATAGCAGTTTTTAAACACTATTTACTATAATAGCAAACTATTAAATATAGCAATTATAAATTATAAAATTAATAAAAATAATATTTTTTGCTATTAAAATTATATATAAATTTTAAACTAAAAGCTACTATAAATTAGCTTAATATATAATTACTATAACTTTTATTTAGTTAAATACTTAAAGCAAAAAATAATAATTAATATAATATAAAAAAACTACTTTTAGCTAAGTATATATTAAATAATATACTGCTTTATTAGCAACTATAACATTTATAAAAAAATAATAGTATAGTAGCAAAAAAAGCATAAGTTACTTAAGCTTTTACTAGTACTAAAGTAGTTTTAAAAAAAAATATTAATAAATTTTATAACAAACTTACTTATTATAAACAAAAATAACTTATTTTTTTTAATAATAATTATAAATAAACTAAATAAAATAGTTATATTAAAAGCTATAACAACTATAAATACAAAAGCTTATGCTAAGCAGTTTATAAACTATTTTTAGCGCTTTTATAAGTTTTTAAAAGTAATTATAAGCAATAAAAAGTTAAACTAAGTAAAAAACTTTTAGCGCTAGCTTTATAAACTAATTAAAATTAAGCAGCGCTTAAGCATTGCTTTTTACTTAAAAATAAACAAATTAATAAAAAAAGCAAACTAAAAAGTATTAGCATACTTTTATGCTTTTATAACTTATATATAACTTAATTAAGCTAAACTTTTTTTAGCAGCAATACTAACAATTAATAATAAAACATTTAGCATTATAAGCTTAAGCTTATTTTTTATATAGTATAAATACTATGTTAACCTAATAAAACTAATAATTAGCTATAATATACTTATTAAAAGCTAGCAAGCTTTAGCAAAAGCTTTTGTTTAACGCTTATATAAAGCTTAATTTTTTGTTTAAGCAGCAATAATAGCTATATAAAAAAAAATAAAAAAATATATAAATAAAAGCTGCTCTTTACTTAATTAATATAAAGTAAAAAATAAAATCTAATTAACTTTTAAAAATATATAAACAAACTAATTTTTATAAAAACTTATATAGTTATACTTTAAATATAAAGTTATTTAAATAATAAGCTTTTATATAATAAAATTAAATATACTTAATAAAATTTAAAAAAAGTTTTATATTAAACTTTTATAATAAGTAGCTAACAATCTGCTTTTATTTTAATAAAACTTTAATATATGCTTACTTATAATAATTTTTAAAAGCAATAAATTTTAAGTTAAAAGCATACTATAAATAAAAACTAAGCAAAAAAAAAAATGTAATAGCTTAATAAAAAAAAAAGTTTAAGTAAAGTAAATAAGTTATTAGTAACTTATATAAAAACTAATTAAAAACTTTGCTAATATAGCTATAATAAAGCAGTTTAAAAGTAAGTATAACAACGTGCTAATTAATAATAGCTTTAGCGCTAAAATATAAAAGCTTTGTTGCTAATAAAAGTTTGCAAACATTATAAAATAATAATAAAATAAAAAAAAAGCAGCAAGTATATAGCAAGTAAACAAAAAACAAGCAAAAAAAATTAAAAATTTATTTATTTTAAAAAAAATAATAAAAAAACTAGCAAGCTAGTAATAGTAGCTTATAAGCTATTAAGTATTATAAAAAAAGCTTATTTATAACTAAAATTATTTATTATTACTTAAGCTTGCATATAAACATTTTTAAGTAGCTTAAAAGCTGCTTTTTATATATTTTTTAATAAAAGCTAAAATGTTTTTTTTAATAAACTTTAAAAAATTAGCAATATAAATAAGCTATTTTTTTTATTAATTAATAGCTTTGCTTGCTTATAAGCAAATAATAAGCAGCTTAAATATAAAGTAGCAAAAGTAGCTTTTTTTTTTTAACGCTAATAATATATATTAGTACAAACTAAGTAGTGCTTAAATAAGTACTTACTTTATAAAAAGTAATAGCACTAACCTTTTTTTAAACTTTATAAGTAGCTAAAAAAAAAGTTAAAGCAGCATAAAAATAAAGTAAAAATAAATACTTATAAAGCATAAAATTATTATACGCTATTATAGCTTTATATAACTTTAAAAATATATATTTTATATTAATAATTATAGCAAGCTATATATAAGCAGTACATAAGCAATTAATAAGCAACTAATAAGCAGTTAATAAATAGCTAACAAGCTATAAATAAATAAATAAAAACTTATAAAAAAGCATATATATTTAAACTTATAGCTTATGCTAATACAAAAATAGTACTACTTACTAGTACTTAAGCAGCGTGTTAATAGCAAACAAGCAAAAAAAAAAATATATAAAAATAAGCTTACTTAAGTTATTTATATAAAAAGCTTAAAAGTTTTATATAAAGTAATAAATATACTAAAAAAGCATTAGCATAGCTTATAAATAGTAAAAAAACAACTTACTTAAAAGCATAACTACTTTTAAGTTAAGTTAAAAAGCTTTAAAAGCAAAATAATATTAAAAATAATGCTGCTTATAAGCAATATAAAAACTAAAAAAAATAATATATTAATAAAACATAATAAGCAAAAGCTGCTTTTATATAATTAATATATAAAAATAACTTATTATTAAGCTATGCTTACGCAGCTAGTACATAATTAGTACACAGCTAAAGCATATATTAAAACAAATAAAAAAAAAGTTTTTATATAAACAACCCCTCTTTTATACTATTAAAAACGCGCACCGCTATTAATTAATAGTATAAATATTTAAGCAATAAAATAAAAAAAGTATTAAAAAAAATTAAACAAACAAGCAACAAAAAAAAAATTTAAAAAAAGAAAGCAAATATATACTTATATTATATAAAAAATATAAAAAATAGGTAAGTAAGCAAAAAAAAGCAAAGGCTTTATAGTGCAAAGGCGGTATAGGGCAGCAGAATTGCTAGCAGTATAGGGTAGCAGAATTTTTAAAAAAAGTATAGTATAGATATAAAAAAAAGGTGCGCAGCAATTGCTAAAACTAAACTAGCATAACAACTTAACAAGTGCTAAGGACTGCTAGAACTAGCAAGAGGGGGGTAATATTATAGGTTAGGCTAGATAGCGTTAACCTATTAGAACGCTTTGTTAAAACGCACCCTTTTTTTTAACATTTTGCTAAGCAAGGCCTACGCTACTACTTAGTAACGTATATGCATGCGCTACTTTTATAAATTCTTCTTTTTCTTTTTTAAGCTAGAATATAGACTACATTATATATAAGCCGCTCAGCTTTAGCCCTTTATATATATATTAACTTTTTTAATAATTTTTAGTAAATAAAAGTTAAATATTATATATTTTATAATTATTATTTTTAATATAATACTATAAATAAGCTTAAGCATAATATTATAATATAATAAGTTTTTTATAAAAGTTTTTACTTATTTTATATTTATTAATAAAAACAAATATTTAGTATTAAAACAAATATAATAATTAGCATTTTTAATATTATTTTAAATAAGCAATTAAAAATATATAATTTTATATTTTATTAGCTTTTTAATAATTAGCTTTAAATTAGCTTTAATTATTTATTTTAACTTAATTAATATATTATTATATATTATATTAAAAACTTTTAGCACTAAAAGTATAAAGTTAACTTTTATAATTTTTTAAGTAAGTTTTGTATGCTTTTTATTATAGTCTTTTTTATTATATTGCTATTTTTGCTAAGCTATACTAAATATTGTTTAGCATTTATAACATATTATTTTTGCTATAAAAATGTTGTTTTTAGTGCTATTATAGCTTAATAATTTATTATTATAGTTGTAAACAAAATATATTTTATAATATATATTAGGTATAACACTTTTAATAGCTATATAAGCTTTTAACCTAAGTTTTTTATTTTTTTTTTGCTAAAATAAATATATTTTTTATTATTTAACTTATTTTTTATATTTTTTATATTAAAATTATTATTTTAAACTATAGTTTTATTTAAATAGCTAAAAAAGCTATTTTTATAATTACGCTATTAACTATAGCATTAATAATATATTTATTATTATAGTTAGTTATTTTATATATTGCTTAAATATTATTATAAACTTTTTTTTTTTGCTGCTTTTAATAACTTTATTATTTAAAAAAATTAAATTTTATGTTTTTTTATAATAATATATTTTTAGCTATTTTTTACTATACTTTTAATAAATAATTATAATTTATTTTGCTATTAATTATATTGTTAAAGTTAATATAAGTTTATTTATTTTTTATATAGTTGTTTTTATTAAAAGCTATAGTTAGTTTAATTAGTATTTTTATTATTTTTTTTTTAGCTTTTTATAATAGCTACTAAACTTATTGTTTTTAAAAAATTTTTGTGCTAGTTTTTTTATTAAAAATTTTTTTTTATTAAAAGCATTTAAATAATTTAATATAGTTTTTATTTTTAGCTATAGTACTAGCTTTTAAAGTTTAGCAAAAATAATATTTTAAAATTAAGTAAAAAGCTATATGTTTTTTTTATTACTTTATATATATATATATTTAAAAAGTTTTATTATATATATTTTAATAAGCTAACTTTTTATAATACTTTTTATTATATATTTATAAGTATTAAACTATATATTTGCTTTATTTAGTTTAAACTTAAACTTTTATTTAAATATAGCTATAAAAGTATTATATATAGTATAGTGCCTATAATAATTTTTATTTAATAGTTATTAAAACTACTATGCTAATATATATATTTTTTTAAAAAGGTTTATTTTTTGTTAGCTATTATATTTGCTTTATAAAGTTTGTTTGCTTAATTTTTTAGCTTGTATATTTATAAGTGCAAATTTATATATATAGTAATTTTTTTATTATAAAAAATTATATAACTGCTAAACTTATTTATAAAGGCATTTAGCTAAAAATATTTAATTTTAGTAACTTTTAAGTTATTAAAATTTGCTATAGTTAAAGTTATGCTTAGCGTTAGCGCTAAAAAGTAAGCTAAAATAAATTATTAAATATTATTTGTTTATAGTTATTTTTTAATATTTTTAACTTTAATGCTAAGTTTTTTTATTATATTATATAATTTAATATTAAATAATATTTTATTTATTATTAAATTTTTGCTTTTAAAGTTTAAAGCTTTTTTTTTATAAATATAGTATTATTATTTAGCATAAATATTAAAATAGCTAATAAAGCTAGCTATAATTGCTTTAAAAGTAATGTTTTAAGCAATATAATTTTTTTTATTAAAAATAAAAGGTTAAGCTTTTTGTTTTAAAAAATTTTTACTGCCTTTTTAAAGCAGTTTTTATATATAAGTTAAAACTTATATAAGTTTACAAGCTACTTATTTAAATAAGCTGCAATAAAAAGCTTATTTTATATTTTAATTTTTAGTACGCTATTTTTTATTACAATATTAAAAGTTATAATAATTTTAATTAGCTTAACTGCTATTAAGCTTTTTTTGCTAATTATAGCTTTTAATAATTTAGTAAAAAAAAATGCTAAACTTATTTAATTTTTTTTAAAAAGTAAAAAGTTATTTATTTTATATAGCAATACTATTAAAATAGTTATTTAATAATATAAACTATAGTGCTATAATAATAGCAATATATAAAAAGTTATTAAAAAAATACTTAATAATAATAAGGTTACTTTTTATAATACTATTACTAGCTATAAATATAACTATATTTTTAAGCAAATTGTTAATAATAGTGTTTTTATAATAGTTTTATAACTTTAAGCTATATATTTATTATTTGCAAAGTATTTAATAATATATAATAGTTATTTGCAAAATATTTAACTATTTGCTAATTAACTAATTAGTTAAACTTAAATAGTAAGCGCTACTTATTAAAAATTAAATTATAATATTAAGTTTAATAGTAGTAGTGTTAAGTATAAATAAATTAATAATTAAGTTTTTAATTAAAGCAGTATACTAAAAAGCAAAAAATAAGTATGTTAAGAATAATATAATCTTTGCTAAGCCTAACTATAGGGTTAAAACCTTTAATAAAAAGATATAGAAAATCTTTGCTTAATAAAGACTTTTTTTTTATATATAATAATATAATAGTTATATAACGCATCCTATAGGTTAATTGCACACTTTTTTTTTATATATAAAAACGTCCGTGCGCAACTTTATAACTTAGCTAATAGTAATATTATAATAATATAAATAGTATTATTAGATTTATAACTAAATAATAAGTTTAAAAATGATTTTTTATTTATTTATAGCATTTTTATTTAATAAGCTATTAAAGTATTAGCTAAGCAATAATTATTTAAAAATATATATAAAAAAGGTTTGTGCATAAATTTATAACTTTATTAATTTTAATTAGTTATATAATAATATAAATATAACTATTAACGTATCCCACGGCCATATTTGCCACCCGGCCATATTTGCCACTTCTTTTTCCATACAAAAAACGTCCGTGCGCAACTTTATAACTTGGCCAATACTAATGCTATAATAATATAAATAGTACCAGTCGATTTCTAACTAAGTAACGAGTTCAAATATGATTTTTTTATATTTATAGTATTTTTATTTAGCAAGTTATTAAGCAATACGCTAAGCAGGGATTATATAATTTTTAGCAAGGATTATATTATAGTATAAATACTATAATACTATATAACTAGTTTAATATTTAAGTAATTAAAATAAAAAAAATACTACTAGATTTTTTATTTTATTAGGAAGCTAATGGTTATATTTTTATTATTGTACAACTAAAACTGATAGAGTTATAAATTTACGCACGGACCTTTTTGCCAAGATCCTTTTAATAATCCTTGCTTATTTACTACCTTAATAACTTACCAAATAAAAATACTATAAATATAAAAAAATCATATTTGAACTTATTATTTAGTTACAAATCGATTAGTACTATTTATATTATTATAACATTAGTATTGGCCAAGTTATAATGTTGCGCACGGACGTTTTTTGTATGGGAAAAAAAGTGGCAAATATGGCCGGGTGGCAAATATGGCCGTGGGATACGTTAGCTTTTTATTAAAAAAAAATTATTATTATTATTATTTTATTTTAATTACTTTAATATTAAACAAGTTAATTATAAATTATTATATTATTAGTACTATAATATAATCCTTGCTTAAAATTATTTAATTCTTGCTTAACGTATTACTTAATAATGTTAAGGGTTCCAACCCTATAGTTAGGCTTGGCAAGGATTATGTTATCCTTGACATACTTATTCTTTGTTTCTTAGTGCACAGCTTTAGTTAAGAACCTAATCATTAATCTATTTATACTTAACACTATTACTGTTAAACTTAACATTGTGATTTAACTCCTAACAAATAACTTGCTAAATAAAACACTATAAATATAAAAAAACAAATTTAAACCTTTTATTTAGTTATAAATCTAATAGTACTATTTATATTATTATAACATTAGTACTGGCCAAGTTATAAAGTTGCGCATAAACGTTTTTTATATAAGAAAAAAAGTGTGCAATTGACCTGGGTGTATAATTAACCTATGAAATGCGTTATATAATATTATTTTATTATTATTAATAATATAACTTTGCTTTTAATAAATATAAATAATAAATATTTAAAATAAAGTTTTAATATTATAAATTATAAAAATTAAAGTATAAAATATACGCAACGTAATAAGCAAGTAGTTAAAAAATACTATAAATATTATTTGTTTTTTTATTTTACTTAAAATATTAAAAAACAAGCGCGAAAAAAAAATATATATATTAAGTTATATAATCTTTTTTTAGCTAACGTAGCTTAAATTAACAACTAGTGTTTATTTTTAAGACTTTTTTTTTTTTAAATAAATAAATTAAAACCTAAGGCTAAAGTATAGTATAACTAAAATTATACACTTATCTTTACCTCGCTTATAGCCACTAAATAACTATAATAACACTTTTACTTTAAATATATATTCTAGCTAGCATAACATATATAACGCTCTAACAATATATTAATATATAATTTAATAAGCAATTTATTTTATTATTAAATTTTTTATTTTATTTTGTTATTATAGTGTTAATTTTTAAACACTGTTTAAAAAGCTTTATTTTATGCTTGTAGCATTAGGCTTTAGCTATAACTATATAAAGTATTTTATTGTTTTTTAATTTAAATTTATTTTATTATGCTTGAGAAAACTATATATTTTCTATATTAAAACAAACCTTGTTCTTTGCACTTTTTAATTATGTAAGTATTATAATAATTGATGTCGTCGTTATAGAGAAATGAAGGCCACAATATAATGAGTCTGGCCGTTATTTGGCGTGATTTGGGAGGTGTGTGGTTTTTGTCGTACCCCACTCTGCCGAGGCAACCAGTTCCGACAATGTCAAGCAGTGCGTTGCTGGATGACATCATTAACCGGGCTAGCAGCTTCAAAGCAAGACTCGCTTCGATGCTCTGTCTTGTAGTAATTATACTCGTATCGACTGTGACGGGAGTCCTTTTTTAAAGTTGGGTACTCTAGACGTCTCTCATGTTCCAACGCCTACGCGAGGGCGTCTGATCACTAAACCCGAACGAATACCTACTTCCGATGCGATGTACGGACGTACCGTCCCGCGGATCGGTGTCAGTTGTTTCAAACGTGGAGCTCCGTGCAAATAAGGCAGAATCTTTGACTGTTCCGGCCATTGTGCCTAATTACAGTGTCCATATGTTCGAAATCGCTGAAGGAATCACAAGATGGCGTGACGTGAGACAGACCGACCGCTAATACGCAAACTCAGCGACATACATACTGATCTGGGGCAAAGTACCATGAACAAGATGACTACTTAGTTTAGGCGCCACTATTGTCATGACTGGCGGGATCTATAATCGGACCTGACGTTTACCTTCCTAAGTATGCCGTTGCTAATCTAGTCTAAGGCCAACTCCCCGGCTCAAGAGTTTGCATGCTTGCGATTACGACGTGCATATGGCCGGCTTCTTACGGAGAAATTGCCTCCTATGATACTTGCCTATTCCGCCTAATGAGGAGCTCATCAGTGTCTGACAGATGAACAACGACGGCTACTCCGGTGGGATACCGCTGAATCCGTTACCCGATATACTATGCGATTAGCACGCGGTGCCAGCGCGAAAGGGAACATGGCCCTGCGACCCGGTCGCATCGTCGGCTTCCTCGTGCAGTTGGATGTGCGAGCTTGCGAAGAGTGCGGTCGTTCTTCAACATTCGAGCTCGAATCTGTATTATCCCGGTGCGTCTGTGCCATCTCACGTCTTAAGGATTGCGCCACGGTAGTTGGACATCCCAAGTCGCACTAGTGTTATCTCCGACAGCGCGGAGCCCCAGGCGGATATATATGCTCGTCCATGAAGAGCCAAACAAGGGTACGCCAATAGTAATTTTCTGTTTTTGCCAAATAACAAAACATGTCATCGTTCCCATTCCTTCGCCTAAAGCTTGTAGACTACCTTCTTGCCCGCGTCTAGACTGGCTTCGATCGAGCCGCGGCCTTTTGCGATGATAGCGCCTGGGGTAACAATATATCTGCCTATCTCCAGCGCACTGGGCAGAAACTGCTCGTAAATCATCTTGCTCACGCCGTTCTCTTTAATATCCGTCGCCGTCACGACCTTGTAAATAATCCCGCTTGGTATCGTCCTTGGGGGCTTCGATACCGATACGACCATCTTCTTCCCAGGTACACGGCACAGCACCGCAATGGCTGTGTTGATCGCGTTCGCGGACCCGGATGCGTCAAACACGCCAGCGATCTGGTAGCCCCTGAGTGCATTGGCGAGATCGGTCACAATGGACGGGCTGCACGAGTCCACCACCTGGTTGGCGCCCAGCATCTTGACATAGGCGAAGTTCTTGGGTAGGGCTGCGACGATGACTGTGAGGCCTGCGGCTGTGGCGAGCTGAATTGCGTTCGTCCCGGCACTCGTCCCGGCACTCGTTGTCCCTTCCATCACGAGCAGGGCCTGGCCATCTTTCTTCTCGGGCCGCAACTGGGGCTGCGGAAGCCCGAGGAACTCGTCCTGGAACAACGCTGCCGCTGCCGTGGATATGCCGGATGGAAGAACCGCGGCGTCTTCGAAGCTTAGGGTGTCCGGGATGCGCGACATCAATTTTGAGAGAAGAACCGCGTGCTCCTGCAATCCCTCGTGCCTTTCGTCCTGCGTGGCCGAATAGACCGTGTGGCCGAGAACGCGATCACCCTTCCGGAATCTAGACTCCTCGCTACGCACCTCGTATACTTCGCCCGCCACATCATCGACTATGTTTATATCGTCATCGTCAGGATCACAGCTGGCACTAACCGGCCCGTTCCAACCGGCCCGGCTGATGGCAACTGCCACGACCCTAACCACGATCTCGCCGGGCTGGGGATCGAGTTCTTCCCCATCACCCCCGGGCGGACGCGGATACGGCGTCGGGGCCGTGAAAAACCCGTTATACCCCTCGAAAGCCCGCTCGACTCTTACCCTGGACCCCACTACATCCCCGCAACGTTCGAGAAGATTGCTTGCCTGGTGTATCGCTCGCAGAACGTTCGCGCTATCCGACCCGGGAATCGTGCTGGCTTCGGCCATCACCATCGGCTTGCACAGCCGTCCCAGCTTGCCGACCACTTCTCGCGTTTCCGCATCCGTCGGCCCGCAAAGCCTCTCCAGACCGGCCAACGACTCGCGGAACATCTCTCCCGCACCATCCTCATCTGCAGCGGCGGCCCTGATGACGCCGAGGCAGAAGAGCGTCACGAACACCTCCATGGTTTCCGGGGGCGGTAACGCTCTCAGTTCCAGCAGCGCCTCCTGGCACTGGTCCCTCGCCTCGTCGAGCCTGCCCAGTCGGGCGTAGACAATACCGAGGTCGCGTTTCGCGCACGCCGCCAAATAGCTGTCGGTCGCATCAGCCTGACCGAGCGGCCTTCTTTGGGCACATTGCAGGGGTTGAATCGCGTCGTCGAGGAGTCCCATGCTTTCATAAGCTGCTCCCCGGGTGAGGCTTTCCAACCTGCTTAACCAATGTTGTCCAGTGGGACTGCCTATGTCGTCCCCTAGTAAACCGTTTATCTGCTTGGGCGCGGTCATCCTGCCCTGCAGGGCGTGTATACGAGCCATTTCCAATTTGGCACGTAACGTTAACAGATGATCACGTCCGACATGTTTCTCCAGGTCCCGGATGACGTTGTTGAGAATATCTTCCGCTTCGGCAACGTCCCCCAGATAGAGGATTGCGATGGCTAGGTTGAGAGATGTGACCAACGTGATCGCGTGCTGTCTCCCGGGTTCCTTTTCAAGCATGCGGAGGGCCGCCTTGTATGTTTTCTCGGCTTCTGCGTCTTCTGCATTCCGTTGCGAGTAAGGGAGCTTCATCCTGGACGCGGTGTGATACTCGAACGCGTACACCCTACGCGGTGGGCTCATAAATGCCTCGAGCCCGCCCTGGTACCGTGTAGACGCCTCGCTTGTTTTTTCGAGCCCAGCGAGGAGAAGGCTCAGCTCGCCTGCCGCAACGCATCTTATCCGTCGGTGCTGCACGATCTTGAGATCAACACATTTGTCGATTGCCTGCACGTATGCGTCTTTCGCCTTGTCGGTTAAGTCGAGTTTCCAGCAAACCCTCGCCAGGACAAGTATGGTCTCCAGGTTCGACAACTCATCCTGGCTGCGGGGTGCCTGTAGTATCCGGGTTGCGCGCCGACATATACTTTCGGCTTCTGGTCGCATATCATTCATCAGGTAGGCTTGGCTCAACAAGCTTAAGTGATCGAACGTCAAGGCATCCTCAACGTCGGTCGGAATGCGGGCCCCCCGACTAATTAAAAGATGTATTAGACTTTCCGCATTCGGACTTTGGAACGCCCGGGCGAGGTGCCCATCTGAAGTGGGCTCCGGGTCGTCGTTGTCCGGCACTTTTGTCTGATAATTTGCAGACGGGGAGTAGAGCTTCACACCGGGGGCTTTGTACCAAGGGCTATCGACTCTATCTAGTCGCTTCTCGAATCGCTCCTTATGTTTTTGGTCACCTTGGCCAAGGTCCCGGCTTGGTGGCTTGGTGGCGGGTGTGCTGGAGCCACCGAGTCGCGGACTTCTTGGATTACCTGGATGTGCAAGCCAGTCGGCGACGACCTCACGAGCAGGGCGGGCAGGCCGACCGTTTTCATTCCCGATTCGTACTCGTATGAGGGGCCGTGGATCCTTGTCATCACCACCCTGTACATTACCGTTACCGCCACGCCTTTCCTCTCGATCGTCTTCGGAGATGCGCACGGCACCGACATAGCCACAGTCAATGAGGTCAGCGTCCGGATCGCTCCTCACCGTCACGACCAAAAGAGCAGGGCCTGGATCGCCTTCGCGCTCGCGCAGGATCAAACAGTTTTCCCAGTGAAACAATGCATTGTAGAAGTGGACGGCTACGGAAATGTGGAATCCGTGCGGCTCTAACCTCTTATTCTTGATCTGACGCGCCGTCACGGCTTCACAGTACCACCACCCTGTTACCGCTCCTTTTTCGGAGACTTGGAGCATCCTAGCTGCCCTGGCCTTGCGTTTGTCAAGATCGGTAGTGAGATCGATAGGCATGTCATCCAAAGTCGCCGGACACCACGAGAACGGCCCGCTCTCGAACATAGTGGGCATTCCGTGGAGAAGGGCCGAATAAGGAACAAGGCCGAGATACGCGAGAATAGCGCAGGTAATCTCGCCTTCGCTCTTGGAGTAGTCAAATCGGGGTACGCCAAGAAGGAGGGCGGCAATGACGGTGCGGTCCCGCACCCACGAGGTGCTCCGTGGGCGTAGGATCGCAAGTATGTCTTCGATATGTTCGATGGTGGCGGTGCGAAGCCGCGAGATCATCGACGACGCCAGCCAGTGCGCGCGCGATACAATTCCGGGATCCCTTGCGAGAATGTCGAGATCGAGGTCCTTGATATCTGGGTTGTCTACATTGGGCCCCTTGAAGAGCACTTTAACCCGATTAGACATTCGAAGCTCAAGCGCGGTCCAGCCCCTAGTGAACCAGGGAGAGAGGACAATCGCGAGACAGGCGGTCTCGCTGTCCGTGTATTCGATACCGAGAAGATACTGGTCGTGGACCACCGTGTATTCGGCGTCGGCATAGTTCTTATGCATTTGGCTAATCGCCTTCGCCCGTGCCTTGGGCTCCAGAGGGATAGATATGGCGTCCCACCAGATTCCCTCGCACTTGAGAGTCTCGGCGATGCGCCCGAAGTAGTCGAAAAGACAGTGATTAACGAGTCCTTGGCTACTCAGACCAACTCCGGTCCCATCGGACCAGACGTGCGAGATAGCGATATACGGATCGCCAGGCTTATTCAGCTTAGGGCAACTTCGCGACCACGCCATTCCGTCGCCGAGCTCTGCCGCCGTCATGAGAAGCTCTATGGGGAGCTTGGCATGCTCGCAGTTCCCAAGCTTACATTTGTGTAGCTGCTTGGTTGTTGTGCTGTCCTTGTGCGAGAACTGGCACTTCGTAGGCGCGCAGTCATTGTGATCGGAGTGTCGCAGTGTGTCACGCCGCAGCTCCAGGCTGTACATGACGTCGGCCAAGTCGCTTTGCTTCCGCTCCGTCAGATTGAGAAAGTTCCAGAAACGGTTGCCACACAGGCTCAAGTTGCGAATCCGCTTGGTCGCCAGCAAAATGGGCGGCACCGTCACTTCGGCGAGCAGGTAATGATGGTCCCAGCGTCTGGAGAAGGTCAGGCCGAGATCCTTGAACGCTTGGATGTTGGCCATCCAGTAGATGATGTTGCACACCCCGTGCAGATCTACCGTCGGGGAAGAAAAGCTGTCGTGTGTTGGCTGAAACAGCGCGTTCACTTCCCTGCTTTTCTCCAGGATCCAAAAACAACCACGAGCGGCGTGGACGAGGTGTGTGTGGGCGCGGCCCATCCTGAGCTCGTCCGCAAAGGTGCCCCCCTCACGGGGCTTTGTGAGCTGCTCCCTGCACGCTGCGGCGAGGGTCGCCTGGCAGGACATGGCCACCAGCGCCCAGTGTCGAAAGGCAGCCCAGCTGCATGCCGGAGCCGCCTTTTCCATGACGGCGAACACTTCACGACAGCGTGTGCTCGTGCAATCGTGGACCTTGGCCGAGGTACAGAACAGACCCAGGTGCGTGAGAAAGCCGACTTCTCTATACACTTGGGGGGTCACGTTTGTTGGGCTAGTCGGCCACATGTCGGAGCGGAAGCCGGAGTTCGAACACTTATCACCTCCGCTGCCGCCCACGGGAGATAGGGTGAGTTTCATGTCCTCACGCAGCAGGAGAGGGGGGTTAGGGAGGGTTGCTACATTGGCTTCGGGAGACTCTTCGGCCAGGAGCTGGTGATAGTAGAACATGCCGACGTTCGAGTCGGTGGGAGACAGTTGGAAATCCTATCCATGTTTTGCTCGCGGGTCAGCTTAAATGCCTGTCATTTTCCCATACGTCACAGAGACACATACCATCATGAGTCCTGCTGTTCGTCTTCTGAGGCTGGATCTTATGGTGAAACTGCTCGTTACAGAAAGGAGAACTAAAAGGAGCGAAAGCCAGAGGCTCCCCTCAAGCACCCGTCATCGCGCACCATAACTCTCCCCGCCTCTCTCCAAGAGAAGCGGGCAGGAGGCAGCAGCGCTGCTGGTCGATTGGGCGAAAGGACCCTAGGCAAATGACCACCCCACGACAACTTGGAATAATAGAGGCACTACGTAGGTACACGAGGAAACTGCCTGGGTACGTAGTAGGTAGGGCCGAGACCCTTGTCTTCCGTTCCCGCTACCACACCAACACCGGTACGCCCCTCGGTTGCCACCAATAAGCCAGCCACGGCGGGGCTTTAGAGTCTCATCGTACATTATAGCCCCATCCTGCACGAATCCACCCTACCGATCCCACGCTGAGTCCCGGCTTCGCTAAGAGGGGTCGCCCCAGTCGGGACACACTTAACGACCATCACCCTTTCTTCAGGGACTTTTAACAAGGAGGTTCTCAGACATCCTAGAGAACCGATCCACCTCTCGAGCCGTGCCTCGAGAGGTGATTAAATAATGTAGAACAGAAACACTGTAAACTGGATTGAGTTCAGGATGAAGAACAAAAGGTTCTTCTCTCAAACTATAGGAATGAATTTGACTTATATACACGACAAGTGGCGATAATCTTTGTAAGAGAGTGGCCACCTTGTTCTAACCTTAGAAGCTTCTCTAGATTGAGAAGTAGTGCCGGTTCCGACTTCACCTTTTACATCACCTTTGGCTCTTGCTTAATATCCAGCTCCAGCTCAAACCGTGGCTTTCCTTCGTGGACCTGCAACGCAATAGAGGCAGTAATGGTCATCAATCCTGATTGACTCTTGCCCAGTGTGATCTGGTGGTTTGTATCTCCGACATTCAGTGGGCTGTTTCCATCGTTCGGGTTCGTCATTATCCCATATTTCGCCTCTAAAGCCCTCCACTCTTCCGTCGAATACAGACGCACCCAAGGTCGCGGATCTGGCGAATCCGCAGCATATTCTGCTCCACACACCAGATAGCACTGGCCCGGTGGAGCCTGGTGATCAAGTCCTTCCACGAGGCTTGGGAACAGCTTCCAATAGCCTGCGAACAGCCTGTTCCCTTGGGTGAGAAACTGCATCCGTGTAGCGTCCCAGCGATCACTTGACGCAGAACGTTGTAGTACCTGAAGTGCTCGAGACAAATTGTGGCCGCGTGACTTTACGTGGATGGCGTGCCTGTCTGCCCCTTGCAACTGAACCCTAGCTGAGGATGTTACTTTGGTGATAATGTATGCTTCTTCAATCTCGGTAGGGTAGTCTTCAGCGCGATCAAGATCCACCTCTCCCATCATATCCCGAGACAGGCGGTCATAAAACCTGGCGAAGAGACCCGGGCCGACTTTTCGAAGATGCATCCTGGCAATCCGCCCTCCTGCGGACTTGCAGTTTAAGGGCATACTGTAGCTGCCGCGCTGGGCATTGACCTGAAGCTTGGCTCGCTGAAAGTGAAGACCCTTGTTGGTCAGGGCAAAGGCATCGTTCCAGTGGATATCGGTAGCCGTGCCTACCATGTCTTCGCAGCCCGCAAAGTCCTGTGGGCACGTGGCAAAGAGATCACAGTAATACGGCTGTGAGCAGCTGTTATCACTGCCGGGAGAGTCTTGGCCAGTGAGTGCGTTCTGGAAGGCAAAGAGAGAAAGGTCGTTGGAGGTCCTGATAATTTCTTCCTGAAGTCGCAAGAAAGCTCGAGGGCCTTCTCCGTAGAGCATGGGCATGTTAACGGAGAAGATTCCAAGAAGGCAGTAAGCTAAATCTTCTTCCCTGGTGGTTTGCCTCCCAGCAGCCCAGGCCATCCTGCGTGCCACCGGGATGGAATCGATCAGGGTGTTGTCCACCAATACTTGCTCATCTATCCGAGTAATCTTGGAGATGATGGAGGTCAAGTCTGCTCTCGAGCCAATGGGCTGCCAGCTGGCACCGAAGAACTCCACAACCTTTGGCGCGACCAGTTCCTGGAGACACCAGCCTCTTGTGAACCACCTACACTCGGGTAAGGCAACTTCACGGGCGTCAGGCCCCGCTTCGAAGTCTCCGAGGAAGGCAAGACAGATCTCGGCCTTCTGGTACCATTGGTACATGGAATTGATGGCCTCGCTTAGCTCGGAACTGCTCGTCTTGTCGATGCAGCAGGTATCAACCCAGGCATAGTCCAGTCCGATGCTCTTTGCCTTCTTACAAGTGTCCACAATCTTTGTGTAGCCGGGTTTCTCGGCTGCCAAGTGCCCCGCATTCTTGCTAATCTCCATCATCTCTTGGAAGGAAATTTCGCCGCTCCCCCAAGTATGCGACAGTATGGCATATTTGGGAATCTCGGACCCCATGAAGGAAGTCAAGCAGAGCGAGTCGGTGTGAATGAGTCGGATTGCCATAACATCCACCGTTTAGTCTGTATCCTATAGAACAATAATAAAACGATTGAATTTTTTTGTGAAAGTCCACCGAAATGGTAAAGCGCAATGTGAGAATTGGTCTGGCAGAGGAATCTTAGGTTGTCTACGCTCTGCGCTGGGGTTGGAGGCTACGCAAGGCCGGCTTACTACAAGACGCGTCTAAAAAATATCTACCTCCTGCCGTAGGAAGAGCCCGCACAAGGCAAAGCAGGCCTGGCCGCGCTACAGGCCCTTTAGTGGTTGCGTGAGGTATGCGCCCTAGGCTGAAATGCAGGCCGACGTGGCTTGTGCCAAACCAAAACTAGGCTGGCTGTCAGATATAAGCGATGACACAGTAGAGTTGAATGTGTGTTATGGAGTGGTGACCGCGTCTCTGTGCAGATTTGGCTACTTGTTTAGCCAATACACTGAATAAGATCCTAACCTAGTCCTTATTTGACACTTGCAGGCCGGGGAGGTATTGAAATGCCGAGGACCTCATTGGAGGTTTTGAGCAAGAGCTGCAGTCAGCCGCAGAGCAGACGCAGAGGACTCGTGCATGATGCGCAGCACCTGGGGACAAGGGTTACTTTCCAGTGCGAGGGTACTAGACATATGTAGTCGAGTTAGTGTTGACAGCCAATTGTTCGTAACCCCCGTTCGTACGGTCCTAGTGGGGTAAATGCTCGAGCAGATCGCCCCCCTTCGCCATGTTGTGCTTTGATAAGCCGAGGTGTGCCTTAACCCCCACAACTATTAAAAAGACAAGAAAACAGATACTTGCCCGCGGGCATCGGTCTTTGGATCAACCTCTTCTTGCGTCCCATGGTTGAAACGGCGGCATTGTTGGCACCTCCCATGGCCCGACACCCACACCACTCTATGCGGAATTTTAGAGCATCCCCATTTTCGCTAATGTTGGGACGCGGCGCTCTATCACCTGATTTTAGTCACGGCGGGGGGCAGGCGTGGCAGCCTGCTTGCATAAGGTGACAGTTTGCATGATAGGTTTCCGTTCCCCGTCACCCCAGGTAGCAATATGTAGGCAGGAGTGGGAGCTGGATAGAAACAAGGATCTATGATATACGACCAACGACGATTGGTAGCCAATCCACGGCAGACGAGATTGCTGCCCGAATTCTGCGGCTGAATCAATCGGGCATCATTCTGGCAGGTCGCGGGACAGCCGAGGTATCGTGTCGGGCTCCACCCCGGGGAGGAGGACGGGGAGGAGGACGGGGAGGAGGACGGGGAGGGGGTGAGGAGGCTCAAAAATCGGAAACTCGTGGCGGGATAAACTTCAAAAGCCTACACGAGGTTTCTTCCAACCTCCCAGCCAGCAATATCCTTTTTCAATTCGATAAACAGCCCCCTCCCCCCTTCCCTCACGAGTTCTCAGACACCCAAGCCGTGGACACCGACAAGCTACACCCCCACAACATGCCGCTACCCTCCGACGCCGCAACCCCCTCGAAGATGCCCAGCACCAGGAAGGGGCTATTCACCTGGGTGTGGCAGAAAGTGACTTTTCTCAAAGGGGGCTTCGCGAGCAACATATTGAAGGTTACGGACTTCCTCACTGAGGCCCTCCAACACTTTACCAAGCTCATTGCTCAGCGCCCCGATAATAGCAGCAGCGGAACACAGGTAGAAGCGACCAGACCGCAAGCAATGTAGCTACTTACAGCCTTTTCTGACTCACCCATAGGAAATTCAAAACCCCCGGACGGCCAAGGATTTCAAGCAGAACCTCGATATCATGATCCGGAGGAGTAACCTAAGCGGAATGATCGATAATTCGTACCTTGAAGGAGTGGCCGCCAAGGTAGCTAAGCTGAAAGATGATCCGAAGAACCATCTCAAGGAATCCGATCAATTGGGATCCCTGAGTCAGCTGGCGCTGTATCAGCCAATTCTGTACTGCGGTATGTATATACGATGACACAGACTCGCCCGGCTGGGACATTAACGTCAGTACGTGGTATAGACGATAGTGGATCAATGTCCAGTGGGACAGCCGTACGAGGGCTTGACCGAACTGGTGCCCAGGCAGCTCTGGTTAGGCGGATTACCAGCATAGCAACCCGGGCGGTGCCTGGGAATGAGGGCGCTCACCTTTGTTTCATCAACCAAGGCGGTATGTTCAAAAACCTGAGCCCAGCCGAAATCGACGCGAAAGCGCAGGCTCCGGCCAAGGGCGGTACTGCTTTGGGAGAGAACCTGAGATCAAAGATCTTGAAGCCCATGGTGTACGATGTTATAGATAGCGGCAAGCCGCTGGCGCGTCCGCTTCTCATACTTACTATTACGGATGGGTGTCCGAATACGCAGGACACCTTTGGAAAGGCAATCCGCGAGTGTGGTGAATACCTTGTCAATAAAGGCTATCAGAAAGCAGGTTTGTTCGGCATTCTTGCATACGTCGCGTGGCAACGTGTACTGTTTCGGCTGATTGGTGTTCCTTTTGCAGTTGTTCGATTTGACCTCAGCCAGATTGGCAACGATGGATCTGCGGCGGCCTTCTTGCAGAGTCTGATAGACGACAAAGATATATCAGACGTCCTTCACTGCACAGCCGGTAAGTCGATGCTCTACCTTGCCGAATTGGGCGACACTATGCATGAGCTTAACATGAAGGAATAGAACATCTCGATGCTAAGTTCGCCGAGCTTAGAGACAACGACAAGAAGCTTGAGGAATGGGTATGTCTAAGCCCTGTAGTACTTATATGCACGTGACACCTACTGACTGTCTTAGCTACTGGAGAGGCTAAGGGGCCCTATCAGGACCGTGTTACCTACCACGTAGGTACTTGTAGGTAGGGAGGGAGGTTTAGGTAATTACCTAGTAAGAAAAGTTACTCTCCCGCATAGAGATCCTTGACGCCTGTAGATTGCCTTCAAAGCTTCCATAGTGGGGTCTTTAAATGTTATACTGTTGTGCAAGCATATCCCTATGTACCCGTGCACTCATTACGATGTCGAACCGAGTCGACACCGACAAGCCTTGTGTCGGTGATTAACGACGAAATGTCACAATTTGTAGATGAATCTACACCAAAGACAAGCATAGACCAAGGATTGTTTATACAGAACATTTCATCTTTAACCTGAATGGAAGGATTGAACCTCAAAATGTGCCCGGCGCTGTTTCGAGGCCATCTCGGGCACCCGACGGCCAGGTCAGGTACTAGGTAGGTCTTTTACCTCGGTCGGTGTCTGCTTCTTTCCCTGCGGAAATGGGCAATTCGTAACAGCGATGCTGGCGCAACACGTACGGTAGAAATTCTGCGTTACCCTGCTCCATAGCTCTAACAAGTCGACAAGTTCTTTTGGTCCAAAGACAAAGAATGTTTTTGTCCCATGCCAAATATTCATCTTCTATGGAAACCAACAGTAAACACTCTATGTTGCCAGCAGCACCAACAGAATGGCTTAAAGGATGCTAATTAACCAGACCTACATGGCATAAATATCTTTTCTCCCCTCCCCCGGCCGGGTAGATGAGTAGAATGATGTTCTGACTTGCAGCACCTACTCCACATGATACGCTCATGTATTACATCATCGTATTACCTACTTATTGTCAACATTGCGAGACCCTTCCACAATGGCTTTAGACTTTGAATACAACTCCAAATTGTCCGACATGGTATGCTTCATCAAGAATACCCGTCAAGGGAGAGTTGTCTCACGCTAACGAATGACACACAATGCAGGTTGGTTCGAACATATGCAATGCGATCGGACTTCTCTGCTCTAAGCACTTGTACCGCCCTATGATGGACCACCCTTTGCTCCTCAAATTCTATCATATTACCGAGGGGAAGTTCCTCGAGGTTTTTGCCCACCACGTTGGTGGCCTTGTTCGCGAAGAAGAAGAGTTTGACCCGAAGGCGCATTTCCCTGGTTGGGTCCGGGAGTATATGCACGAACAAGTAAAAAGTGTATGAGCCGATTCCTACCAATAATATGGCGACAACTGACTTACGAAAATGAGTTACTAGGAACTGGAAGACTGGTCGTCTGACTCGGCGTTCTGGGGTGCGCTGGGTTGTTCGTTCAGAGAGTCACTAGGCAATGGTAAGATCGACCACGAGGATCTAGCCTACGGCAGGAAAGTCCCATGCTTACATGTTTTGATACGTCTGGGTATAAATGGACAAGCTTTAGTAGAATACCGTCACTCCAGAGTCAAAAGTTTTCTAGAACTTGACAAATAATTATATGCTCATCGCGTCATTTGCCTAGGCATATAATCTATATTTCCCTGGACATCCCAGCCAGGAGAAACGGCGACTATCACTCTCCCAGCTCCAGAGAGGAATTCTAGGTCTCAAAATGCTGTTGCCCACTCGGGATAAACCTCTTCCTGCCTCGGGGTCGACGCGACGTCTCGATCGCGAATGTGGTCCTCCAGCGGCAAGTCCATGTGCTGGCTATGCTCGCCCATGTCGACGCCCCTCTTTTGTATGAAGCGGGCGAAGCCGAGCGTCTGCCTCTTCCACTCGTCCCTGCCCACCTTCCCGTCGACGTAGTCGGCAAACACCATAGCGTCGAAGGCGGCCTGCGACGTCGAGGCCACGGTGTGCGGGCGGAAGCCCGCAAGCGCGTCCCCGATTAGTACTACCCTTCCGCCCCAGTATTCGTGCTCGGGACTAATCACGTCAGTGACGGCCTGTACGAAGGGTTTCTTGGTCCCGCAGACCACTTCGGCGAATTGCGGCGGTAGGATCGCGCGAGCGCGAGCTCGCTGCTTTTCCCATGCTACGGGATCTGTCATTCCTGGGGGCATTGTGATGGTCCTGCGACGCCCGTTGATGTCTGTCATTATTTCCTCCAGCTCGGCTGAACCGGCGGGGAAGTTGGTATAGTAGACGAAGTTTATGAGGCGTTTTCCTGGCTCAATTGTGCCGTCTTTTCCTGGGATTAAATATGCTAGGATTCTATTTTGACAAATACCGGGCATATTGTTAGCTTTTGCTCAGTGAGTAGGATTGTCAGTAAATAGATAGGAAGGAAAGGATAGAAGTTCGTATAGCGCGAAAAGGGGAGGGGGCCGAAGAGTAAGGTAGAAACCCGTACTGGACACCAGGACAATGGAAAAAAGTAAAGCGCTCGCAAAGCATCTTCTTGGTCTCATCGCTTGCCTCGTTTTCTATCAAGGTACCCCTCAACGCGCAGTAGCCGGCGTACTTGCGCTCCACGCCCGGCTGGACGAGCCTGCGGACCGTCGAACTGGGACCGTCTGCGCCGACGACGACATCCGCTAGTATGGAGCCCTTCTCGCCTTTGCTGCTTTCCCAAAATACGCGTACGCGACCGCCTTTCGGTTTCCAGCCTGTTTCTTGCCCCGTTTCTGTTCTTTCATCACTGCCTTCCCCCTCATCCCGCTCTTCTTGTTCGAGGGCAACAACATTCCGATCATGAAAATGCACCGCGTTCCCATGTCTTGGATCTGGCCTCGGTAACTCACTATCATCAAAGTAACTACTCCTCACGCCGTCGTAATTAGCGCGCATGAGATAGTACGTCAGATCCCAGGATGTCATGTGCTGTTCCGTGGCAATCTTATGCACGATCTTTCCCTCTTTGTTGAGATACTGCCGCGCGTGCGACGTCACAGCCACGCTTCTATTCTCGATACGGTTATACCGCTTGAGAAACTCGAGCGTGTCGCCCCCCGCTACGATCCCGGCGCCTTGATCTTGGAGTAAGGGTGTCGGGTTCCGCTCCAAGATTGTGGTGTCGTGACCTAGGGCTTTGAGCGCCATGCCTGTTGCTAGCCCGCCTAGGGACCCTCCTACCTGCGAGTTTTGTTGTGTTTAGGTTTTGGTGACTTGAGAGATAATAATGAGAGAAGGGGCTGGATAGTTTACGTACTATTACGAAGTGTAGCTTCTTCCTACCATCTTTCTTCTCGGGTCTGTGAACCTGCTCTCTTGTATCCGTGGCCATTGTGTAATTATGAGACTTAGACCGTTTTGCGCTCCAGCTAAATTATACCTGCAAACTATGAGATCAACTCAACCCAACCGATCTCACGATAAGATTTGGTGACCTACGGCGATTTTCACTTCAACTTCGTGAACAGGTATAAAAGGAATAAAAGAGACAATCAGAAGAGGGGGTATCCGTGACGTCAGCATAGGCTAAATAGGCACAGGTGCTTCGCACGAGCGGCACTTATTATACCTTCGATGATAAAGGAGTTCGTTTCAAATGATGGATTCATTTGAGATATTATCGGAAAATCTACAGCACTAATATTTTCGGTATTTGTATAACGACTAACATAGATTTGTAAGAGCTTATGCGACTACAAGAGTGGTCTGCAACCTGCTGAATTGGGTCGTATCTATGCACATAGTATGTATGCGTGATGATAGGAGTTATATCAGCCGCCTTTATATAGATAGGTACATGGGGCATAATCGATTATGGTAGGGTTGATCAAGTCTAGTAATAAGGTTATGAGGTGATATGTGCACATGTTGGATTAGTCACTCTGCATTCCGTCGATCAGATTTAACGTGCATCTTAAAGGCTACATTAACGAGAGAGAGAGAGGGCAAGGGGGAAAACTTACACGGCGATAGAGGTATTCCAGGCAGTTGAAGATGTTTCATGCATATTACTACTTGGGTAGTCTGGGCATAACTCAATCTCACCAAACACTAATCATATTCTTGGAGACAACGTAACATACAGTTTGAAACTGTCATACACCCGTGCGGAGTACTAAGGCGAGTTGAGCCTATATAAGACAATAATATTTCAGAATTAGGATACCCAGGGTTTAATTCTAAACCAGCCCAGGTTGATTTATCAAGTTATGCGCCTCGGTGCCAGCCAACTGTCTATCATCTTTATTATTTCTTTGCAATTAATAATCCAGATAACATATCTAGAAACCAATGCAATTATGAACTGGGATATACAAGGAGACAAACCCCTTAACCTTCAAAGATTTTCTGAAGACAGTACACTCTCTCCTCACCCTCAACTTGAACTCTCGCAAACAGAGCAGTCGTCGTATATTATGAGTTCTATCCAGAATTTGATCTATATTTGCTCGATACCAAGATATAATCCATCTCTATAAATAATGTTATCTACTATCAACCAGTGGTTATATTCATCATCATCGTCTAATGGTGTATATCCGTCGGTCTCTATATTCAGCAATGGCGCTCAAGAAGCGCCATTTCCACCGTTAGTCCAGGACCAAAACTACACATGACCACATCCCGCGTTCCAGGGCCCATGGCCCGTAACTTATCGAGCACAGCAAGTACAGTCACACTAGCCGTGTTTCCCCTCGTGCGATAGATTTCACTAGTGGCCCGAAGCTTGTCATCCGGGATGCCCACAGACTTCTGTACACCCTTGATTATAGCCGCGCCGCCCGCATGTAAAGCCCAGTCACACGTCTCAGGTGGCGGCAACCTTTTTCGTCCGGCGGTGAAGAGCCTTTGGAGAGGCACATGCACGGCCGCCGCAGCGTGCTTAGGCAGGTGTTTGGAGAGGTAGACCAGGAAACCGTGAGAACCCGTATCAACGGCGACCTCGTTGTACGTGTCGGGCGCGACATGCTGGCACCAGTCGGCAACCGTGAAGAGACGCGGTATCTTCTCAGACTCAGCAAGCGCGAGATCATTGCAGAGAACCACGGCCGCGGCCCCATCGCTGAAGAGCGCGGCACCGATACGTAGTTTGCCCGACCTGCTGGCGGCCTCGAGCTCAGCGCGCAGGCTGAGACTGCTCAGCTCGCAGGCGACGACAAGAATGCGGGCCGGCCGGTGGTGGAGTGTTGAGGCGCAGGCCATGTTATTGGCTACGCGTAGAGCGGCCAACCCGCCCGCGCAACCGGACCCGGCGATCAGCGATCGCTCGGCCGATACCGGGATTCCTCCTAGCTCCTTGGCGACCAGGTGGTCGTACCCCGGACACTTGCTATTCGTCGCCGTCACCGACACCATGTGCGTGATGGCCGAGGCGGCAATCCCGCTCTCCTCTAGCGCTTTCCGCGCCGCGCTGGCTGTGAGGGTGGGCGCGTACTTGTCGAATGCTTCTTGCACTTGCTCGATTGTCGGCGGGGTTGTTGGATCACGCCATATCGCGTCGTTCCAGCACTCGACGGCAGATCGGGTCTCAATACCTGTCTGTGCTGTTACTGTGAGGAGCTTCTCTAGCCTGGGATATTATTGTTGTGTGAGTTGATTATGGGTTTTATGCCGAAGTTGATTTGGAATAATAGTGATTAAGTACTGACCATGGTGAGTCGGCGGGATAGATACTCTCTGCGTACTCTCGAAGCTGTTCTGCCCCAAGGCGAGTATTCGGCCATGCTGTTCCTAGACCTGTTATGGTCAGGCGTCCGCTAGGGGTCTGTTTGGAATCATTCTCATCCAAGTGAGTCTCGCTCGGAGTGGACCAGATTCCGCCCATTTTCAACGTAAGTAGCCGGGTCGAGATTGTAGAGTTCGGGGTCTGTTGACTCTCCTTCTGTGCTAACTGTGCTTGACATCTTCATAGTTAAAACGGGAGACTTGTCCCCTTTTATGTTGATAATCTCTCTCAGTCTAAACATCGTGAGCTCGAGTGTCAACATTCTTCCGCTTGACTAACGTGCTTTCGAGATGAATAAAATAAGAAACATTGGACGAGATAACGCTTGCATTGCAGATGCAGCAGTTACAGGTGGCTTATGAGGCATTACACATGAAGAAAAAGCGGAATGCCAACAACGGACGCATTATCTTGACAAAAAGGTTATCCAAAAGCAAGGGGCATGCAAGAGTCAGACAGCGATCATTACCCTTAAACATCAGACATCCTGAGTGATCTCGCCCCTATACAGGAAAATCTTACGATACGCACGGCAGGGCAAGGGCACTTCCGAGGGTCCAATACTGCAGTGTACAAGGGTCGTTGAAGATACAGCCTGGTAAAGCGTTTATTGTGTATCTCGTCGGATGTGAGGCGGCCTCGCCGCAAGCTGGCAGTAGTGATAAGGAGGAGGTTAAGGGGTCGGTCGAGTTTGCAGGGTTTGTTGGGATATGCACGGCTTACAAACAAGGGGAACCACAAATATTTCCAGGGTCGTCCGAGTTCTGGCCGAGTTGTCAGCATACCTGAGATATGCCCGATATCCACTAACCGCTTTATTACCGCAATAGTTATTGCATCATCACCTTGATTCGACAGGCAATTTCGATCTGATCTGTCTTGTCGATCCTGTTATCTGAATTACTTCGGCACACTGTAACCCGTCAGCCGCGCTTAAGCTATTCGGAACTTACCGTAACTTTAAATCCCACCCCAATGCAGCCCTGATATCTATCTAAGTTCTGGGGTTCTCAAAAGCAGAAGACAAGCCAACTAGGACACTCAAGTCGAGAACAAGCACCACTTCAGATTTCTCTAAGAACAACACGGATAATAGTAATAGGTCGCATTTCTATAGGTAGAGTTGAGTTTTCGACACTGAACTACCTAGGTAAACACAGAAGCAGCTACCAAGGGATCAAATACCGTCTTATCCTTTAGCGTACCAGACCCATCTGTCAGATAATGGACAGGGGGGAGAGCGGCCCCCAGACGAATTATATCCTTAGATGTAAGACGCTATTTACCCACCCAGACAAGGCCTACAGATGTTTCAACTCTCTGCAGCTTCCTCCCAGATGAGAAGCTGCCTCAGGCACTTCTGATCATTGATAAACATTATTAAGAAATCCCTCACCGATAACATTTCTGGCAATATTCTTAGTAATGTATAAGAGCGGTCTAGTACAAAGGGTCGTTGGTCCTCCAGACGGAATCTGAACCGACACGTCCTGACCTCATCAAACCCATGCATCTAATTACTATATCTATAAATATCCTAAGGAAAGTGAAGTGGGTAAGGTCTGCTCAAGGGTGAGACTAGATAGATAATTAGTCTGCGAGAGTCCTTGTACTCCTATTAGGTAACCATGCCATGCACCTCACCATAATTAGCGATGGTATGTCTTTCTGTTTCTTAGTTCTGTTAGTATTTACAGTGGAGACTTGCATCTTCAAACTTATACATCACGTGTTTGGTAAGAATAATTGCGTTATACACAATCACCCGCCCCAGACAATTTATAGGGACAGCATCAAGTCAGGCAAATTGATCTTCAAGGTTTATTTCAGTCTAATAGAACAGTTCCCCGGGAGTAAGTTACAATTACTAGCAAATCGGTAGTATCAGCCGCCCTTCCGCTCCAACTTGGCAGCGTATAAGAAATGTTTATAAGAGATATTAGGTTAGTTGATTATGCCACTCTCACCTTAACATCTCTCTAATCACAGAAACGCGTCCTGGGTTTCATCTCCCCTCGCTGCAATTGCAAGAACTCCCTCCCTTTCTTCGCAATGCGATCATTCTGGATATATAACCCTTCCTTCTCCGCATCTGGCGCAACAGCAAGATACGTCATATACGCACCCAGCTCTTCGAGACGGATGCACCAATTATCTCCCAGTATTGAAGCAACCGTGTAGGTGCCAGGATATTTATTAGCTGCGACGCCGCCTGGTCTGGCGATGAAGACCTTCCAGCTGTCTGTGTGGTTCTCTGCGAAGTTTTGCGCTTTAGTTTCGAACAAGCCCTGGATGGATGGGTTAGTGTTAGAATTTTTGAGATCTTTTATGGTGATGTGGCAATTCCTTATCTGCTTGGGTAGGTAGGTAGATAGGTAGGTATATACGTACCCTTATCTTGCGAGAGAATTCCAGGAACAACAACTTCTTCTCTTGATCTTGTCGCGTAAACATGCCGCTCAGGTGTATATATCTGAAGGGCTGCTCCCTCGCTGGCTGCTTCTTCTCCAGCACTCGCCCCATACTTTCTAGGAACGCGAGAGGGTATTCCAGGTCCGCGTTGCGGCTACCTGAATATGTGCCCATTGCCCTTTATTTTTCACATTCATCCGATTAGCCTACATCGTTCTTTCTTTCTTTCTTTCCTTTTTCTCTCCCGCCCATTGTGATTTTTTTTTTTTTTTTTTTTTTG
>Ga0247782_1000418_pt1 | contig 29646 bp, 7 predicted proteins | sample UWRJL019104C5_FD_179928 | JGI IMG/M metagenome (GOLD analysis project Ga0247782, IMG submission 179928) | Plant litter microbial communities from Arlington Agricultural Research Station in Wisconsin, United States - UWRJ-L019-104C-5 | ecosystem: Environmental > Terrestrial > Plant litter >...
GGGGGGGGACAGAAGGATCTGTTGTGCACCCAGTTGGTGGCGGAGTTATTTTCGAAAGCTGCGCGTCATGCCCGAGAAATAAAAGAAGAATTAGTCCGATGTAGGACCCGCTGGCGGAAGAAGTTGAAACTTGGCTGTGAGGAGTTTCTTAAAGCCGATATTGTTAATATATCTACAATGTTTCGTCACTAGAAATGAGTGCTTTCTTAACTGTATAAAATATAATATTAACATAATAAATTAAGTTTTGCAGCAACTATAAAAATAAGGTATTAATACTTAAAATAAATAAAAAATAGTAAGGCTTTTAAATAACTATATAAAAGCTAATAATATTTTTAAAAATTTTAATATAGTTATATAATTATTTATTAAAATAAAACATTTATATTAAATTAATAAATATAACTAACTAATAATATATATAGTTATTAAAAGTAGTTTTTTTAAATATTTTTAATAAATATAAAAATAATAGCTATTTAAGTAAATATTTTAATTTTGCGAGTTAACCCACTTTTTTATAGGTACCTGTATAACCTTTAACAATAACACTAATGTAGGGCTATGCTAATTCCACTTGAAAGCACGGCCGCTCTAGGTGGGTTGCTATTTTGTTGCTGATTAAAGGTCTAGAATAAACTTAGCTCTTTACGACCAGTCTTAGTATCATAAGTCCCAGCCAGTTCCCGACATCTACTAGCCGTCCTAAGCGTCCAGGCAATAAAACTCATCGGCCTAGTTGACGTTCTCAGTTGCCATGCGTTTACTAAATTCCAAGAGTCTTCAAATAGAGGAATTTATAGGTGTAAAAGTCCCGGACTATGCCAGTACGTGATGCGTCACTTGATCTGAGCCACGCGTCGTTGGGCTCCCCTTGACAATTGTCGTAATAGAAGAACCATAACTGACTCTACACATTGCAGTCTTATCTCACACGTGGGGTGACGATGAGGCGACCTTCACACAGTGGAACTCGCGGTTTGCGAGATTGAGAAAGGCCAGAAAGGCAGGATTCGCTAAAATCTTATTGACTTGCAGACGTGCACGTCAAGATGGGTTCTTGTACGTATGGGTTGATACCGTCTGCATTGACAAGTCCAGTTCGGCCGAGCTGTCGGAAGCCATTAACTCCATGTTCGCCTGGTACCAGCGCGCGAAAGTCTGCTACGTTTTCTTGGAGGATGTTGCCACTAGACTGCCCCATCAGGTTGATTTATTAAGTGTCTTCCAACGGAGTAAATGGTTCACTCGGGGCTGGACATTGCAGGAGCTCCTAGCCCCAGATCACATCCTCTTCTTCTCACGCGATTGGGTCGAGTTGGGAAATAAGAAGGCTCTTTCAGGCTCCATCTCTTCCGTGACGGGCATAGACCAGCTCTGTTTATGCAAAGAAAAGCCATTACGCGACTACAGCATTGCACAGCGCATGTCGTGGGCAGCCGACCGGTTTACCACTCGAGAAGAAGACGTAGCATACAGTTTGCTCGGCATTTTCGACATCAACATGCCCTTACTTTACGGCGAAGGGGAGAAGGCGTTCCGACGTTTGCAGGAGGAGATTGTAAAGGCTTCAGACGATCATAGCATCTTCACTTTTGACACAATAGCTTCGCAGGATTCTCTCATGGCAGACCACCCCAGACTTTTCCGTGACGTCGGACGAATCCAGCCAAGATTTGAATCGAGGATGACACCACCGTTCCATTTCTCCAACGCTGGCTTATCATTGTCGACTCCTTTGATACGCACCTTGTCTCCGTTCTGGGCCTTGGCCGTGCTCAACTGTTTCGAAGTGGACACTAGCAATGGCCGGCGACTGTTGCAAATCTGCTTGCCACTTCTGGGCAAGGACAGCACCTACATGCGTGCTCGTGATCCAGTATATCTGGTGAAAAAACCCGTAATGGATCCCAAGCTAGAACTTCGGCACGAGGTCCAAAACTTGACGACCTCAACGATGACCAGCTACCTAGTGACCTACTTCACACGAGTCTATCCCGCTTTTGGCGCCGAGCTTGACAATGTCATGAAGGGTTTTGCCGATGACGACGTGAAAAAGTCGGGCTTTTTGCTGACGTTTCCTCGCGGCATGGCGAACTACCGCGTCGTCCGTGCGTACCCCGATGGGGCTCTTCAACGGGAGACGAGCCTGTTCTGCCCGCCCTACACGGTGGGCTTGTCAGTCTCGCATGGGCTTGTTGTCTTCGAAGAGTGTTATGACAGTCCAGGCGTAAGCACAGCAACAAGCACCACTCCCGGAGCGTCGAGAGGCAAGCGAATTGGGATTTATCTGGCACAGACAGACGACCTCGTTGCATGCCATTGGATGTGCCGCGTTATCCCCGATATAGTTCAGGACTCCTATGAGTGTCACAGGAATTCGTGGCCCTTTGAAGCAGACCTAAAAAACTGGATGCATCGTGTTGGCCCTGCCGCGGATGAGGACTTCTACGAGTGGTGCAGCAAGTTGCGGCCCTCTAAAGCAGACCCGAAGGAGTGGTGTCACTATGATCACTTTCAGCACTTTATCGTGGCTGCTCGCTCGCAACTCGTATTCAACAAGCGTCCGCGTCAAGTCGTCCATGTCGAGATTGTCTTCGACGCGCAAGCCATCTTGCAAGACATATCTTCATCCACTAGTAGATACAACCTAGACCTTAGCATAGCGGTCGATCCGTCCTACGACTGCCAAATCCCAACATAGCCGATTGCTAACCTGGGTAGGCACTGGCGAGTCCCTCGATCTAGTTAGCTATTGCCATTGTTAATGTGTAGTAGCCACTAATCACGACAAGGGGTCCGTCCAAGAGGTGCTTTAACTTGTTGCTTTGTAGCCACGCACCTTTGCGGATATGTTGACTCATCGCGTACCTTTATAGCCGCTAGTTTGGTGATTGCTGATTCTGGTCTATATCTACCGCGGTAATGCACGCCCTAACTGCAGCCACTGACAACTACCATGCACAGTGAGTAGTACAAGAAACTCAGAAACCACACCAAGACGATAGACAGCCCTAGGGTTGGGTTGGTGGACACCGATTCGGATTTTGCCACAAGTAGCCAATGCCACTGCAACAAGAGCGAGGAGAGTGTCATTTTGGTTTATGTTGAACGTATAGACATTAAAGAGTTGCATCAATAGCAACTTAAGCGTGCTTCTTTTCATTTAGAGACGCGCTTGAAAATATAATGCTCGTGCTTTAAAAATAGCGCTAGTTTCTTAAATATATTTATGTTAATAAATAAAATAAAGATGTTAGTTAGTTAATTAATTAAATAAAATTTAAATATATATAAAATTAAATTAATATAAGTTTAAGCTTAGTTAATAGCTTATTAAACTTAAGTATTTATTAATTTAAAGTTATTTAATTTATTTTTTTATAATAATATATTTTATGGCTATATTTAACACCTAGCTATATTTAACACTTTTTTTACCTTTATACGCATAACTTTTAATTTATTATATCTTTACTACCTATTATAATAAGCCTTTAAAAAAAGTTTAATATTATTTTTATACTTTAAGCGCTTTATATAAACCTAAAACTAAGCATTTAACACGCAGCTAAAATCTATAATATATTATATATAACCTTTTTTAATTAAAAATATAGTTATATAATAATATTTAATAAGTTTACTAATAATTAAAAACTTATTATATTTAAAAAGCAAGCTATTATATAATATATACTTAATTTTATTATATAATTATTTTTACTTAAATATAATAATATTTAAAATATAGCTAATTAATTGCTAAAGTTATATAATAAAAAATATATTAATTATTAGGATGCAATAGTGTAGATTATATATTTGCACTTTATATACTATACTGCTATATATATATACTGTTAATATTCTTTTATAGCATTACCTTCCTTATTATTATTATTATTATTATTATTATTACTACTACCTTTATTATTATAACATTGTGACCTTGTTCTTAACATTAATAAAAACTAACCTTTTATTTTTATATAATAATAATTAGCTTTTATAATATATTTTAATTGCTAAATTAACTACTAGCGTATTTTATATAAAAATTTATTTAAATACTATAAGTAGTTTACTTTTATATAAAATATAATAGTAAAATATAAAGTTTAAAAAAAATATATATATAATTTTAATAAAACTAAATTTATTATAAGTAAAATTTTATTTAAAATAGTTATAACTATATTTAATTATATAAAAAACTTAAAAGTAGAATAGCAAAGTAATTATAAATAAGCTATAATTATTTAAGCTATTTTATTATATAGCTATATTATTTTGCTATATATTATTATTATAAAAAAAAACTATTTATTATTTTAATATAAAAACACTTTATTATTTAATAGTTAAGTTATTATAACTATAAAAAATAGCTAAATAATAAATAAATAAAATATTATTTAAGTTTAATATTTTAATTAATATATAAGTAGTTATATAAAAAGTATATATTAACTTTTAATGTTTAATAGCTATAAAAATTATTATTTATATAATTTTAAAAAATATTATAAAATAATAATATTATTATGTTTTATATGCTAGCATATTTATTATATAAGCTTTAGCTTTTTAATATTAGCTATTTTAGCTTTTTAAAATAGTTATATAAAAAAAAATATTAATATACGTATAACTAGTTATATTATATATATATTAAATTTTCTTTTTTATTTATATTTTTTAATATATTTAATATATTAATAAAAAAAGCTAATAATATATTTTATAGGTTAATTATACACCTAGGTTAATTATACACTTTTTTTAACCTTTATATAAACAATTTTTTATAACTTAACTATATAATAAAAAATTAATTAAAACTATTTAAAATCTAATTTTTTAAACATTTTTTGCTTATTTTAAAATGTTTATATATTATAGCTAGGCTTGCTACATATTTTATAGTGTTATATATAAATTTTTTGCCTTTTTATATAACTACTACTTATATACCTTTTTGCTATTTTTTGCACAACAGCTGCTTTAGCAGCTTATAACTTTTTTTTTTAATAAAGCTAAACAATATATAATAGCTATTATATTATATATAATTTATTATATATTTTTAATAATATATATTAGCAAGCTATTTTAATATTATATAATAAAATGTTTAATAAATATAAACTAAAATATTATATTTTATATATTATTTAAAGTAATAAATTATAAAAGTAAAAATAAGCTATTAAATAAAGCTTTAATTATAAAAATAGTTAAATAAAAATTTATTTAAGCAATAATATATTTTAAGTTATATAGCACTAATTTTACTTTTTAAAAACTTTTTTATATATTAGCTTTTATTATTAATATATTAAATATATTAAAAAACGCAAATAAAAAATCTTTTTTTAATATATATATAATATATGCTTATATTAAATATTTAATTTTTTTTATATAATTATTTTAAAAAGCTAAAGCTTATATAATAAATGTGCTAGGATATAAAGTATAATAATATTATTATTTTTATAATACTTTTTAAAATTATATAAATAATAACTTTTATAGCTATTAAAAATTAAAAGTTAATATATACTTTTTATATAACTATTTATATATTAATTAAAATATTAAACTTAATTAATACTTTGCTTATTTATTATTTAGCTATTTTTTATAATTATAATAACTTAACTATTAAATAATAAAGTGCTTTTATATTAAAATAACAAATAGTTTTTTTTTATAATAATAATATATAATAAAATAATATAACTATATAATAAAATAGCTTAAATAATTATAGCTTATTTATAATTGCTTTATTATACTGCTTTTAAGTTTTTTATATAATTAAATATAGTTATAACTATTTTAAATAAAATTTTACTTATAACAAATTTAGTTTTATTAAAATTATATATATATTTTTTTTAAAACTTTATATTTTGCTATTATATTTTATATAAAAGCAAACTACTTATAATATTTAAATAAATTTTTATATAAAATATGCTAGTAATTAATTTAGCAATTAAAATATATTATAAAAGCTAGTTATTATTATAAATAAAAAAAGTTTAGTTTTTATTAATATATTTTTTATTATATAACTTTAATAATTAGTTAGCTATATTTTTAATACTACTATACTTAAGTAAAAGTAATTATATAATAAAATTAAATATATATTATATAATAGCTTGCTTTTTAGATTTAATAAATTTTTACTTTTTAAAGTTATTATTATATATAATTATATAGCTATATTTTTAGTTTGCTAAAGTTATTAATAATATATTATAAATTTTAGCTATGTATTAAATGTCTAGTTTTAAGTTTATATAAAAGGCTTAAAGTGCAAAAATAATATTAAACTTTTTTTAAAGGCCTATTATAATGTGCAGTAAAAATATAATAGGTTAAAAATTGTTTATATAAAGGTTAAAAAAAGTATACAATTAACCTAGGTATACAATTAACCTATAGGATATATTATAAAATATAATATTTTAATTTATATTTATTAAAAATTTTATTATATAATATTAAAATAGCTTGCTAATATATATTATTAAAAATATATAGCAAATTATATATAATATAATAGCTATTATATATTATTTAGCTTTATTAAAAAAAAAGTTATAACTTTTTATATAATAAATAACTAACTCAGTTAATATTGCTATATAAAAAAAATAAAATTATAAAATATAAAAAATTTATAAGCTGTTAAAATAACTGTTATATAGAAAATAATAAAAAAGTATATAAGTAATAATTATATAAAAAAGCAAAAAACTTATATATAACGCTATAAAATATATAATAAGCTTAGCTATAATATATAAATATATTAAAATAAAATAAAATATTTAGCAAATTTAATTTTAAATAGTTTAAATTAATTATTTATTATATAGTTAAGTTATAAAAAATCATTTATATAAAGGTAAAAAAAAGTGTTAAATATAGCCGTAAAATATATTAATATTATAATAATAATAATAATAATAATAATAGTTAATAATAATAATAATAATAACGTATCCTATAGGTTAATTGCACACCCGGGTTAATTGCACACCTTTTTTCCTATTTAAAAAACGTCCGTGCGCAACATTATAACTTGGCCAATACTAATGCTATAATAATATACATAGTACTAATCGATTCCTAACTAAATAACAAGTTTAAATATGATTTTTTTATATTTAAAATATTTTTATTTAGCAAGTTATAAAGCAATATGCTAAGCAGGGATTATATAATTTTTAGCAAGGATTATATTATAGTACAAATATTATAATATTATATAACTAGTTTAATATATAAGTAATAAAGTTATAAATTTACGCATAGACCTTTTTATTAAAATCTTTTTAATAATTCTTGTTTATTTACTACCTTAATAACCTATTAAATAAAAATACTATAAATATAAAAAAATTATATTTAAACTTATAATATAGTTAAAAATTAACTAATACTATTTATATTATAATAGCATTAGTATTAGCCAAGTTATAATGTTGCGCACAAACGTTTTTTATATAGAAAAAAAAGTGTGCAATTAACCTAGAGGATATGTTAATAATAATAATAATAATAATAATAATAATAATAATAATAATAATAATAATAATAATAATAATAATAATAATAATAATAATAATAATAATAATAAAAAGAAAGGCAATGCTATAAAGAAATATTAGCAGTATATATATATGGCAATATAGTGCATAAAGTATAGGTATATAATCTACACTATTGCATCCTAACATTAAAGGCCTTAAAGAAGGTGTACAAGCATATAGATATATATACGGCTATAAAATACTATTATACGGTTTGCCTTTTGTTGTCCATTATAAATAACTTAGTCGACATAAGCAAGCAGGTGTAAAACGAGAAAAAAGGAGTTGCTATATAAATTCAAGGAACAGAATAGCAGTCCTAGGGTAGTACAATGTAGCAGCACGAACTAAAGCTAACATTATTTCAGGGATAAACCTGCGCAGAAAAAAGCAAACGTATGTCACGGAGAGGCCTACCAAGCGTACTATCTTCCTCTCTCATATATTACAGTCGGTTTGCAAAAGTTCCGCTAGACCCATTAAAACCCAAAACCACCACCAACAACCTATATCACAAATATTTGCATTACTTAATTTATTAGCAAAAAAAAATTTAAATAGTGCATTTTGATTGCAATTAATCTAGCTTTTTAATTATATATTTAATATTTTATATACCACCTTTTTAACTCAATAACTACTATAACTTTGCAAAGCATACTATTAATTAGGTTATTAAGCAGCTTTTAATTAATTAACTCTTACTATTATATAGTAGCCTTTACTAGCAAATCTAATCTTTCTTACGTTTTTTTTAATAATTTTAGCTTAAGGTTTACACTATAAATTTATTTTTTTAAAACTTTTTATACGTTTTTAATAAAGTTTAAGTTAAGCAAGTATAGTAGCTAATTTAAAACTATAAGGTTATGTTTTTAAATTTAGTTTTATATAATATATATAGTATATATAAGCACGTTATTATATATAAATATAAAATTATTATTAAAGTTTGCAAAAAAGTATTTATTAAGTATGCTATAGTAAATTTTTAAAGTTACTTTTTGTTAGCGCAACTTAAGGTTGCTGTTAAAAGCTATAATAAAAAAATATTGCCTATAATAAAATTCTGTTTAAAATATTTAACTTTGCCTAGTTTTTTTATACTTAAGTTATATATATTAAAGTAATAAACATAACTTTCTTATATAAAAATACTTTATTAAATTTTAATGTTATAATTATATTTAAAATAAAAAGTATAAAATTAACTATATTTTTAAAACGCTTATGCTATATAATTGCTTGCACTATAGTTAACAATTAACTTGTTATTAAAAAAAACTTTGCGCTACTATAAAATAAGCTTATTTATATGCTTCCTAGCTTATATAAAGCATTATATAGCATATTAAAAAGTTAAAAATAGCTTATAAAGTATATATTAGTATATAATATTGTTTTAATAAAGCTACCTTTTTAAAGTACTTATAAAAATATAAAAGCAAGTTATATTATTAAGTTTAATAATTAAAATAAAAAAGTTAGCTTTAATATACTTAATTATATAGCGTTTATACTAGTTATTAAGTTTTTTTAATTATTTTATATATAAAAGTAAAACGGCCAATTTTTATATATTATAATGCGCAGCAAGGCCAAATATACTGCTGCGCAAAATATTAAATTCTGCTTTTAAATAGCGCAGTTTTTAACTTAAATTTTAATAAATAATAAAATTTGTTTTTAAATAAAGGCTCTAGTACTTTTTTTTTAGATTTAGGGGTAGTATAACTTAACGAGGCATTGTTAAAGAAAATAAGTTGTCTAGAGAAATATTTAATTTAGCGCGAAAATTCGCGTGGAGCGCGTTTTCGAGCGGAACTTTTGCATCCCCACTATATGTTATATATATGAGGAATATTCTCTGAGCATGTCAGGCAGGCCTGACATGCTCCCTATATACACATAGGGATCGGCAGACCGCCAGTCTGCCGAGCCCTCACCGCCTCACTAGTGCTCACTAGTGCTAAATCTACCACGACAACGTATCCTTGCCGGCCGGATACGTAGTTAGCGACAAGAGAATGTGTCGGTCGTTTTAAAGCCTCCCATGCGTGAGAATACTATGGGTGTACCAGAATCACACAGTGGTTGATTTTCTTAGCTAATGCGGCTGATCTAGAAATACAGCAATTAGCCTCCCTATCTAACCTGAGACGATTTCAGTTATTCCGCATACTCATTGACACCCAATTATTTTCTAGAAACATGAGTTAATCATCTTTCGATCTGTAGTTAATAATTTGGCCTCTAGTTCGGAAGCCCGCTACCGAAACACTTCCCGGCCCGCTGCCGCTGGCCTATAGTCACCGCTTAGTTATAACTCCTAAGTAGCGGAATAGACAGCGAAATGTCGTTCTCAGCCCCACAGCAGGACGCTCCTGGAGCTAAACAATTTTGCTCATGGTGCACTGCATGGAGGGCCAATAGCGATACAGACGTAATTGGCTATATTGAGCCAAGTCCACAAACAGCTGCGCTCGAATCTCAAAAATATGACGACTATATCCAGAAATTACGCGATATACCGCAGGCGGAACCGAAAGTGATAGGTAAGGATAATGATCCCGTAGAGCAGCAGGACGCCAGTGAGCAGGCTTCCATGGCATCGTCTCATATCGAAGATGACCACGGGGAAGCTGGCGGTAGCGATAAGGAGAACGATAGCTTCAAGAGTGGTGATGAAGAAGCCGAAGACGCAGATGACCCAGATGCTATAGCCAGAGCTGCACTTGGTCTACCTCTTCCTCGGAGGCTTCCTGATGTGCTCGACTCCGCCAGGACCTGCTTCCTATGTAACAAAGTATGGGCAGCCTTCAATACGTGGGCCACTGAAAGGTACGGTTCACCAAGCCGTCTGGACCTGTTGACTTCGAGAGTTGAGATGGCGGGTCTGTGGCCAAAGCGCCTTGCTGAGGAAGGCGAGCAATGGGCCGATTATTCGGGCTATGAGGATGACGGGGTCCATGGCAGACTCTGCTTCCTTGAGGTCACCATCACTGTGCGCGATCCCGAAAATACGGGAGAATGGCTGGGTCCGTGTTTGGGGCTGCAGAAAAGCTACAAAGTGGCTCCGAGTGTCGCGGATATCTTTGACAGCGTAGCGAGTTTCGACGAGTGCGATGCACTTGCGTGGCCAGACCACGAGCCATATGTGGCTCGTAAACGACCCGTAGTCGCTGATATGCGTCTGTTCCGGAAGTGGAAAGAGCTCTGCGGTGCTGCGCATGACGACCGCTGCCGCTCAGGGCGGATCCCATCTGGTGGCCGACAGCGCTTGACCGCTGTCCGTCTCGTCGACGTCGATACTGACTCTTTGGTAGAGATAGAAGACGTAGAGAATGTTTCTTGGGTAGCACTGAGCTATGTCTGGGGCACGACGCCGTTCCGGACTCTGATGGAACAATCTCTAGCGGAGTTCAAGACACCCGGCGCACTGAGCGCGTCTTGGGTTCCTAGTACGATCGCCGACGCTATCCGAGTTACAAAGGGTATCGGGGAACGCTACCTCTGGGTGGATAGCCTATGCATCATCCAAGACATGGATGTAGATAAGGCAAAGTTCATTCCGTGCATGGATGTCATCTACGGCCGTGCGTGCGTAACTATTATCAACGCGTCTGGCGAAAGTGCATTTAGCGGCTTGCCTGGTGTCCGTCCTGGCACGCGCCGCCAGGCCGAAGAGCCTTTTGAGCTAGACGGCACATGGCTCATACAATCGCACACGAAGATTGGTGAGGCGAACGAGATATTTGGTGAGTCTAAGTGGTTCACACGCGGTTGGACGTTTCAGGAGGCTATTCTTTCGCCGAGGTGGCTTATCTTCACCCCGGAGCAAGTATACTGGGAGTGCCGGCAAGGGACTTGGCGTGAGGACGCTTGCTGGGAGCTACCTCAGTATCGCGAGAAGAACCAGACCATCATATACGAGCCGGCCTTCAACGACGGCGCGTTCCAGGACCTATGGACTTTATCATCCGTAGAAAAGGTCGACAAGACGTATCAAAGCCTTGTACACAGCTTCACCAAGCGTGACCTCACTCGCGAGAGCGACGGACTCAATTCATTCAGAGGCATTTTGAGGGCCATCACGCAGATTTCTGGAATAGGCTTCATCTGGGGTCTCCCTAGGACATTTTTAGGAGTGGCGCTCACCTGGCCCTGTGGTAGAGATCGGCTAAGACGACGCACCGCATTCTGCCAAGTGGAGTCCACAGAGGATGGTGAAATGACGAAGTCGCGCTTTCCAAGCTGGTCATGGGTCGGTTGGGTCGGCCAGGTGTACTTCCATGAGACGTTCGGTCACCTCGATGGTGAGCATGCTGGACTCGAATTTTACCATCTGGGGAGTGCTGGGACAGGGGAGGCATTGGCAATGCAGCATATTCCACAGAACAAAACATTTCGACTCTATGGGAACCATTATAGCCAGCCCTTTAAGGGGACCAATCCAGACTGGAGGGGCGACACAACAGCAATTATTAAGCTGTCCGACGTTCCAAAGGGACTCCTGGTGCCAGAGCTGCAGCACACGGTCCTCGCTTTCTGGACCAGTTGTATTCAGCTGACCCTCCAATACGACAAGGACGCACGCGGAAAAGACAGATGGGATACACAACACTTCAGCTTGTGTGTAGACGGCACTACGAAGCTCGACGTCATGTGGGATCAGTATCCACCGATGGCAGAGAACGTCGACCATGGTAGAAACAAGGCAATACAGCGAAGCCAGGTCCAGTGCGTTGTCGTGGGACGAGACAGCTTGGAGAGGGCAAGAGGCCGTGGTCAGCTGAGGGTGCTTCTTGTGGTAAAACATCCGTCAGGCGGGCTTTCCAGAGAAGGACAAGTCGTGATCTGGGAAGAGGACTGGAACCAGATAAAGAATCGGAGATGGGAGATTGTGTTTCTTATTTAATCTTTTACAATATATTACTTGTTATGATATTATATAAGCAAATAGAGATGGTCAAGTATCTAACTTAAGTTGTTAGGGGTTCCAACCCTATAGTTAGGCTTGGCAAAGATTATATTATTTTAACATACTTATCCTTTGCCTTTTATTACACTGCTTTAGTTAAAAACCTAATTATTAATTTATTTAATGTATCCCACAAGTTAATTGCACACCTAGGTCAATTGCACACTTTTTCTAACCTTTATATAAACAATTTTTTATAACTTAACTATATAATAAAAAATTAATTAAAACTATTTAAAATTTAATTTACTAAATATTTTTTGCTTATTTTAATATGTTTATATATTATAGCTAGGCTTGCTATATATTTTATAGTATTATATATAAGTTTTTTGCTTTTTTATATAACTATTATTTATATACCTTTTTACTATTTTTTATATAGCAGCTACTTTAGTAGCTTATAACCTTTTTACATTTTATATATAAAGTAATTTTTTATTTTATAATCTTATTTTTTTTATATAGTAATATTAACTAAGTTAATTATTTATTATATAAAAAGCTATAATTTTTTTTTTAATAAAGCTAAATAATATATAATAGCTATTATACTATATATAATTTGCTATATACTTTTAATAATATATATTAGTAACATATCCTACGGCCATATTTACTACCTAGCTATATTTGCCACTTTTTCTCACCTTTATATAAACAATTTCTTATAACTTAACTATATAATAAAAAATTAATTTAAACTATTTAAATTTAAATTTGCTAAATATTTTTATTTTATTTTAATATATTTGCGCATTATAGCTAAGCTTGCTATATATTTTATAGCGTTGCGCGCAAGTTTTTTGCTTCTTTATACAACTACTACTTGCATGCCTTTTTGCTATTTTTTATATAGCAGCTGCCCTAGCAGCTTATAACTCTTTTGCATTTTGTATACAAAATAATTTTTTATTTTATAATTTTATTTTTTTTATATAGCAATGTTAACTAAGTTAGTTGTTTGCTATATAAAAAGTTGTAACTTTTTTTTTTAACAAAGCTAAACAATATATAATAGCTATTATACTATATATAATTTGCTATATACTTTTAATAATATATATTAGCAAGCTATTTTAATATTATATAATAAAATATTTAATAAAAATAAACTAAAATATTATATTTTATATATTATTTAAAATAATAAATTATTAAAATAAAAACAAGCTATTAAATAAAGCTTTAATTATAAAAGTAGTTAAATAAAAATTTAGCTAAGCAATAATATATTTTAAGTTATATAGCACTAATTTTACTTTTTAAAAACTTTTTTATATGTTAGCTTTTATTATTAATATATTAAATGCATTAAAAAACGCAAGTAAAAAATCTTTTTTTAATATATGCATAATATATGCTTACATTAAATATTTAATTTTTTTTTTATATAACTATTTTAAAAAACTAAAGCTTATATAATAAATATGCTAGTATATAAAGCATAATAATATTATTATTTTTATAATACTTTTTAAAATTATATAAATAGCAGCTTTTATAGCTATTAAAAATTAAAAGTTAGTATATATTTTTTATATAATTATTTATATATTAATTAAAATATTAAATTTATTTAATATTTTGCTTATTTATTATTTAGCTATTTTTTATAGTTATAATAACTTAACTATTAAGCAATAAAGTGCTTTTATACTAAAATAATAAATAGTTTTTTTTTATAATAATAATATATAGCAAAATAATATAGCTATATAATAAAATAGCTTAAATAATTATAGCTTATTTATAATTGCTTTGCTATATTACTTTTAAGTTTTTTATATAATTAAATATAGTTATAATTATTTTAAATAAAATTTTGCTTATAATAAATTTAATTTTATTAAAATTATATATATATTTTATATAAAAGTAAATTATTTATAATATTTAAATAAATTTTTATATAAAACGTGCTAATAATTAATTTAATAATTAAAACATATTATAAAAGCTAGTTATTATTATATAAAAAAAAAATCTAGTTTTTATTAACAGGTTTTTTATTATATAACTTTAGCAATTAGTTAGCTATATTTTTAATATTATTATACCTAATTAAAAATAATTATATAATAAAGTTAAGTATATATTATATAATAGCTTGCTTTTTAAATTTAATAAGTTTTTGCTTTTTAAAGTTGCTATTATATATAATTATATAGTTATATTTTTAGTTTGCTAAAATTATTAATAATATATTATAAATTTTAACTATATATTAAACGCTTAGTTTTAAGTTTATATAAAAAGCTTAAAGTATAAAAATAATATTAAACTTTTTTTAAAGGCCTACTATAATATGCAGTAAAAATATAATAAGTTAAAAATTGTTTATATAAAGGTTAAAAAAAGTTTGCAATTAACCTAGGTATATAATTAATTTATAAAATATATTATACTTAATATTATAATTTAACTTTTAATAAATAGCGCTTACTACTTAAGTTTAACTAGTTAGTTAATTAGCAAATAGTTAAATCTTTTATAAATAATTATTATATATTATTAAATACTTTATAAACAATAAATATATAGCTTAAAGTTATAAAACTATTATAAAAACGCTATTATTAACAATTTGCTTAAAAACATAGTTATATTTATAGCTAGTAATAGCACTATAAAAAATAACTTTATTGCTATTAAGCATTTTTTTAATAACTTTTTATATATTGCTATTATTATCACATTATAGTTTATATTATTAAATAACGTATTCCATGGGTTAATTGCACACCCGGGTCGATTGCACACTTTTTTTCCTATACAAAAAACGTCCGTGCGCAACATTATAACTTGACCAATACTAATGCTATAATAATATAAATAGTACCAATCGATTTCTAACTAACTAAAGGGTTCGAATATGATTTTTTTATATTTATAGCATTTTTATTTAGTAGGTTATTAAGGTAGTAAATAAACAAGGATTATTAAAAAGATCTTAGCAAAAAGGTCTGTGCATAAATTTATAACTTTATTAAATTTAGTCGTACAATAATAAAAAATTAACCATAAAATTAATAATAAAATAAGGAATCTAGTAGTATTTTTTTTTTTTAATTACTTTAATATTAATCAAGTTATATAGTATTGTAGTTTTTGTACTATAATATAATCCTTGCTAAAAATTATATAATCCCTGCTTAGCGTATTGCTTTATAACTTGCCAAATAAAAATACTATAAATATAAAAAAATCATATTTAAACCCTTTATTTAGTTAGGAATCGATTGGTACTATTTATATTATTATAGCATTAGTATTGGTCAAGTTATAATGTTGCGCACGGACGTTTTTTGTATAGGAAAAAAAGTGTGCAATCGACCCGGGTGTGCAATTGACCCATGGGATACGTTAATTAGTAAAAAAAGCTTAGTAATAGTTAAGCTAATTAAAATTATAATAACTTTTAATATTATAATAAAAAATAGCGCCCTAAAAATTAAAGTATAAAATAAGCTTTTTATTGCAGCTTATTTAAATAACTAGCTTATAAACTTATATAAGTTTTAACTTGCATATAAAAACTGCTTTAAAAAAACAATAAAAATTTTTTAAAACAAAAAGCTTAACCTTTTTTTTTAACAAAAAAATTATATTGCTTAAAGCATTATTTTTAAAGTAATTATAGCTAGCTTTACTAGCTATTTTAATATTTATACTAAATAATAATAATATATTTATAAAAAAAAGCTTTAAACTTTAAAAGCAAAAGTTTAATAATAAACAAAATATTATTTAATATTAAATTATATAATATAATAAAAAAACTTAGCATTAAAGTTAAAAATATTAAAAAACAACTATAAATAAATAATACTTAATAATTTATTTTAGCTTACTTATTAGTATTAATACTAAGTATAACCTTAATTATAATAAATTTTAATAACTTAAAAGTTATTAAAATTAAATATTTTTAGCTAAATGCTTTTATAAACAAGTTTAATAGTTATATAATATTTTAAAATAAAAAAATTACTGTATATATAAATTTATACTTATAAATATATAGGCTAAAAAATTAAGCAAATAAACTTTATAAAGCAAATATAATAGTTAATAAAAAATAAATTAATATAGTAGTTTTATTAACTATTAAATAAAAATTGCTATAAGCACTATATTATATATAATATTTTTATAGCTATAATTAAATAAAAGTTTAAGCTTAAACTAAATAAAGCAAATATATAGTTTAATACTTATAAATATATAATAAAAAGTATTATAAAAAGTTAGCTTATTAAAACATATATAATAAAACTTTTTAAATATATATATATATAAAGTAATAAAAAAAATATATAGCTTTTTATTTAACTTTAAAATATTATTTTTGTTAAACTTTAAAAGCTAGTACTATAGCTAAAAACAAAAACTATATTAAATTATTTAAACGCTTTTAATAAAAAATAAAAAATTTTAATAAAAAAACTAGCACAAATTTTATATAAGTTAAGGATAGGGTTACTATAGTGTTTAGTGTTTAACTTAGTTAAAATATTTTTTGCAAACCTTATATATTGTATTGCAGCTAATAAAAATAGTAGGTTACTTAATAGTATCTTTGTACGTTTTTATACTAAGCCTATGCACCTAATAAAAAGCGCAGGTTATATAACAGTATCCTTGCACGTTTTTGCACTAAAGTTATGCACCTAATAAAAAGCATAGGTTATATGTTGCTATCTTTGCACGTTTTTACACTAAAGTTATGCACCTAATAAAAAGCATAGGTTATATATTGCTATCTTTGTACTAGTCTTTGCAATAGCTTTATACCTAATAAAAACAGCTTAATTAACAATTATATATTATGTCCTACCTAGGCCTAGTTTTATTAGCTATATAAAAATAGTGTTGCTTAACTATATGCAGGCTAAAGCATACTAGCTTTATTATAAGGCTATATTATAAGGCTTTGCAAGGCTATTATATAAGCTTTATTATAAAGCTATACTATAAAGACCTGCAAAGCTATGCAAAGCTATATAATGCTATGTTAAGCAATCTAAGGTTATGCTATAAAGGCCTTATTATAAGGGCGTAACTATAAGAGCTTATAAGGCGCACTTGCAAAGCAATGCAAAGCTATACTATAAAGGCTATACTATAAAGGCCTGTAAGGCCATACTATATAAAGGCATACAAGGCCTTATAAGGCAATGCAAGGCCATGCCAGGCCATATAAAGTCATACTATAAAAGGCTTACTATAAGGTCTTTATTATAAATAAAAAAGCAAAGCATAAAAAACTAATAGCTTTATTATAAATTAAACTTAACTTTATACTTATATAAACTTTTTTAAAAAACTATTTTATAAGTTATAATAAGTGTAGGCCTAAATTAAGTTAATTGCTTAGTTATAAAAATAGCTTTATTAAGCTTATTAAGCTTATTAAACTTAAATATTTATTAACTTATAATTATTTAACTTGCTTTTTTATAATAAAAAAATCTTATAATAGCATATATTATAAATTTTTTTTTTTTTTACTTTTTTATTTAAAAATCTTTAGCAATAAATTAGTTATTTATAAATGCTTTATTTTTTTAAGTAACCTTTTTATAACTTTATATTTTTTTTATTTATATAAGCTGCTTTTAGCTTTTTTTATAAACTTTTATTATACTTAGCTATGCTTAAAGTTTTTTTTTTAAAAAACAAAACATATTGCTTAAAGCTTTTAAGCATACTTATAGTTTACTTTTAATTAAAAATTAAACTAATATTTTTAAAATAAGTACTAGCTATATATATTAGCAATATAAAATATATAATAGCGCTACTAAATAAAAAGCAAAGTATAAAACTTAATACTGCTTTTAAAAATTAAACTTAATTTTATACTTATATTAACCTTTTTAGCTAACTATTATAATTATAAAGCCTTATAAAGCTATATTATAAAAGCACTTATAAAGTAATATAAAGCTATGCTATATAGCTACTTATAAAGCAATATAAAGCTATATTATAAAAGCTTTATTATATAGCTAATAAAAATGCTAAGTTATATGTTAACATTTTTGTTTGTTTTTATGCTAAAGCTTTGCACTTAATTAAATTAGCTTATAATATATTGCTATTTTTGCTTATTTTCTAGCTATAATAATATACTTAATTAAATCTGCTTATAATATATTATTATTTTTGCTTATAATAAATTATTATTTTTATTTATTTTTTTAGTTAAGCAATGCACCTAATATTAATAGCTGCTTATATTTTTAAAAATAAAAGCATATAATAAGCTAATATTATTAAGTATAATTATATATTTTTAATTTTATTATACTTTTATACTTATATAAAATTTTTTTTTTTTTTTATACTTTGCTAAACGTTTTTATTTACTTTTTTAAAACGTAATTATTTATTTAAATATTTTATAATGCTATTATTTAATATAAAACGCTTTTAATAGTATATAAAAAAACTATATTAAAAAAAACTTTTTACTTTTAATAAAAAGCTTTATAGCAAAGCAATTAAGTTAAACTAATACTTAATAGTTTTTAATTATTTTTATATATAATAAAGCTTATATTATAGTTATTATTTTTAATAGCGCTTTTATATTTTATTTTTTTTAGCAACTTTATTTTAAACTATATTATTATTATATTTTTTTACTTTTATAGCGTTTTTAACTAATACTAGTGCTAGTATACTAACTTAAAGCTTGCTTTTTTGCTTTTTTTTAGTATTAAAACTTTTATACTTTTTTAATAGCAATATTTTAAGTTTATTATAGTTTACTTAGTTATATATAATATAAATTTATTTTTGCTTTTTTTATAATATTAAGCATTAGTTTTTTTATAATATTATATATTAAAACTAACTAAAAACATATTAATTATTTTTTTATTAATAATAATACTTTTTTGCTTTTTTTATTTAAAAATAATAATTAATATTTTAATATAATAAATAATTTTAATAATAAACTTAATAATAAACTTAATAGTAAACTTAATAGTAAACTTAATAGTAATACTTAGTATAATAGCTATAGCTAAGGTTTTTATTAAATACTTAGTATAAGTAATAAATAATATATAGCTTTATATATATTAAATAAATTTAAATTAAAAAAGTTAAACTATAACGCTATTATAATATTTAATAAATTAATATATAATATTAAAAACTTTTTATAAATTAAATTTACTTTAAACTTTAATAGTAATCTTTGTTATAATTAGCTTGCATAATAATTTTTTAAACTAATAAATAATAAACTAAATAAAATATATAAATAGTTATATTATATATTTATACTTTATTATAATTATAATAAGCTTTAAGCTTTTTAAAAATTTAAAAATTTTTTTTTTAAATATTTAGTTTTTAACTATTTTATTTTTACTTTTTATTTTGTTAGTTTAGCTATAGTATATATATATATAGTAAAACAATCAAAAAGCAATGCAATAACAATATATTTAATTTATTTATGTGTCTATCTTTAAGGTAAGAAACTAAGGGAGGCAGAGATTATAAAAAAACTCTGCTTAACCGTGTAAGTATGTTCTATGCTTGTACGGTCCTAATAAAACATGTTATGTATAATAACGCATGTGCAATAACCTAGTGTTAAATACTAGCTATATAAGCTATACTTACTTATACTATCCTAGTACAAGTAAGTATAGTTATATTTATATAACTAGTATTTTAACACTAAAAGTTTTTTTTATTATTATTTGTTAGTTAAGTAAATAGTTAAAAAAAAAAGTATTGCATAATAAAAACATGTTTTTATTGTATAATAGTTTAAATAGTAAATAAAAAAAAAAAGAACTAAAAGGTTTAAACAGGTTATGTTTTTTTTATTAGTAAATATAAAAAAAGAGGGTATAGTAATTATAGTTATATAAAAAAAGTATGTTTTGCTATATAAAAATATAAGTGTAGTAGCTTATAAAAAAAAGTTATATAAAAAAAAAGCAGTTATATAAAGTAAGCTAAAAAATAGTATATTTTATATAAATAAAAAAGGGTATAAATAAGTATAAAGTTTATATTAAAGTGCTTATTATATATAATTAGCTAACTTAATAAAGCTATTATATAATAGTTAGCAAGTTTATAACTATTATATAAAAGTAGCTAGGCTATAATAATTTTATTATATATAAGTAGGCTAATAGCAATATAGCTAGTGCGTTTATTAAGACAAAATTATATATTAATATATAAGTATAGTAACTATAGTGTAAGTAAAAAAAAAAAGCAATTACTTATTATAAATAAACAAAGCAAGTTTATTATTTAAGTATTATATATATAAGCAGGTTTTTATATATTTATAAAAGCATATATTAATTCTGCTTTTATATATTTGCTTTCTTTTTTTTTTTTACTTTTATATCTTATTTAGCTTGCGCTTTTTATTTTTATTTTATACTTTTATATTACTATTTATAATTATATATTTTAACTATTATTATTATTAACTTTATTTTTATTATATTTTTTATAATTTTTTATAATAGCTATATAACGCTTGCTTTTTAATACTTTTAGTAGTATAGCTATTTGCACTAATAAAAATAATATATATTAGCTTATATTGCTAACAGCAAGCGCAAATAATTATATATTAATATAAGCACTTTATATTAATATATATACTTGCTATTATATATAAATAAATTATTTAATGCTAACTTTATATTATAAAATAAAAAAATAGCAGCAGTAGCCTTACTATTATATAATATAAAGATTTAGTTTAGCTTAAAAAAGTTTATTAATAATATAATAATAAAAATAATTTAGTATAAAGGTTACTTTTACATAGTTTTAATATAAAGTTGTAGTGTTATATAAACTAGCTATACAAATAAGTATTAGTTTATATATAATTTGTTTATACTTTTTAATAAATATTACGCCTTTTTAAATATTTAATTTAATATGTATAGCTTATATATATAATTATTATATAATTATTAGTGCTAATATTATACTTAGGTTATATAATTATTTAATAAAAATAGTTAAAGTAAGTAAGTATAAAAAAAAACAAAAAAAATTATTTTAATTTAATTTTTGCAGTAGGTTTTATATATTTTTAAAAAGGTATAGGGGGGAAAAAAAGAGGAGGTAGTAGCATAAAATATTTTTTATAGTAGCTTTAAAAAAATATAATAACTTAGTTCTTTTTTTTATATAATATATTATTATTTTATATTTATATTATATAACTATTTTTAAATATGCTATATTTTTATTTAGTTAATATATGCTTTAACTTATATAATAAGTTTATTTAACAAAATTAGTTTTTTTAGTGCAAAGTTTAAAAACTTTTTTATATATATATTTGCTAGGTTATTTTTGCTATTAACTTATTATATTTTTATAATATTTTAGTTTTTATATGCTTTATAAAATAATATAATATTAATTATAAGTTATTTTTTTTATATTATACTTAGCTTAACTAAGCATTTATATAATAATTTTAAATTTATATAAATAATAATTAAAATTGTTAGCAATTTAAGCGTGCAAGTAATTTTTTAAAAAGTTATACTAAGTATAATTATATAATTAAAGCTTTTAACTATACTATATAGTTTGCTTACAAGTATATTTTATATAACTTATTTATATTTAATTAAGTTTTAATATATAATATTGCTTTAAATTTTAAAAGTTAATATTATATAATTTTTATTTGCTAGTATAATAATATATTTAAATTAAAAGCTTAAGTTTTTATTATTTGCAAATAATTTATTTATAAAAATAAACAGTTTTGCGCAACTAAGGTTAAAAAAAATATACTTAAATTTTTGTTATATGTTTTAAATTTACTAATTTATTTATATATTTAATGCTTTAATATTTTTTAGTATTAGCTTTTTAACTTATATAATAATTAATAAGTTATAAAACGCTTTTAGCTAATATATAAAAACAATATATACTTTTTTAGCTTGCTATATAATATATTATTATGCTTTATTTTTTATATAAATATTAATAAAAGCTAGTTATTATGCTTATTTTTTTTATATAAATAAAAAGTTATTTTTTTTTTGCTAAATTTATATACTATTAAACTTAATAAGTTAGTTTTATATAAAAATAGTTTTATTTTTTGCATAAAAAAATAACTTTTTTTATTTTAAGTATAAAAGCTTTTTAAATATAATATTAAATATGTTATTTATTTAAAGTTTTATTATATTAAACTTATTAAGCATAGTTTTAATAAATAATAAGCAAAAGTTATATATTAAAATAGTTATACTAAGTTTTATATAATAGTATTTATAATATATTTTAAACTAATATAGTTTTAATTTTATAAAGCTATATAGTAATTATATAATTTTAAATATTATGCTTTTAAAGTATTAATTATATAATTTTTTTAAAAGTTATATATATATTTTTTAAGTTAGCTTATTGCGCAACTATATATATACTTAAAAAATATTATATAATTTGCTTTATATGCTATAGTTTTAAATTAGCAAAAGTTTTAGTACAAAAATTAGTTATTAGCTTATTTTTTAAATTATTAAAAACTATATAAGTATTTTTTTTTTGCTTTTATTTTTATAGCTTTATATAACTAATTTAAACTTTTTATATAGTTTGGTTATTTTTTTTTTAACTTTTTATATAAAGCAAGTATTAAAAATTTATATACTTTTATATTGCTTTAAATTATATAGTACAAATTTAAAAATATTTTTAATAGCTAAGCTATTAATTTTTACTATATTAAATTTTTAAAAAAAAGGTTTTAAGGTTATAATAATATTATTATATTAAAGTTATATAGCTAAATTATAGTTTTTTATTTTTTATATAAACAAAAAAGTTTATAGTAGCTTTTATATATTTTTTTTAGTTTGCTTTAATGTTTAGGTTCTATAACTACTATTTAGTTTAATTATTTATTGTTTAATTTATATTATATAATTTAAGCTTTAGTTTATTATATAGTTTAACTTGCATATAATAAAATTTTAAAAGTTTATTTAGCATATTTACTATAATATTTAGTTTTTAATTATAGCAATTTTATATAGTTTAGTTTAGCTTTTATTTTTTTTCTATACTATAACCTTACTTTAAAAAGGTAGTGTAAGTATTTGTTTTATTGCTAGTTTGTTTTATATATTTATTATATAACTAAGATTTACTTTTATATAAAAAATTTTTAGTATTTTTATAATTTTTTGTATAGCTTTTGCTTGCTTTATAATATTTAGTAAAAAAAAAAAGTTTATAATAATTTTTAAGTATGCGCTAAATATAAAAAAAGTTAGTATAAAGCTGTTTAGTTTAGCTATATTATTTAAAGCTTTAATTACTATTTATAATATAGTTGTTTTATTTATATAATAGCTAATTTTTTTATATAATATATTAAAAGCTTTATATAATAGTTTATATAATTATTTAATCTTGCTTATAGCTTAGTATACTTTAACTAGCATCTTTTTATATAATATGCTTATTATTTATATATTATTTTAAAAAATTTTTAACGCAAAATTAATACTTAGGTTATATATAATATAATTAAAAAAACTTTAGTATATATAAATTTAGCATTAGCAAAATATATTTTAAATATTTTATATAAATAAAAACTTAAAAAATTGTATGCTTTAAAACAATATGCTTATATTAATTATATATAAAATAGGTTTGCTATTTAATTATATAATGTTAATAATAACTTTATAATTAAAATTATTATTATTTTTTAATAAAAACTTAAATTTTTATAATGCTTATTTATATAATTAGCAAAAGTAATAAAATTTTTTAATTTTTTTTAAAATTATTATACTAATATTTTTATATTTTACTTTTTTTAATAAAGTATATAGTTATTTTATATAAAAATAATTAAATTTTTTATATAAGTAGTATAATTTTGCTTTTATAAAGTAGGTAGCAAACTTTTTTTTATTAATATAAAAAATAAATGCTTTTATTTTTATATAACTAAAAATATTATTTTGTCTTATTATATAATAATATTTTAAATATTATTAAAGTTAGCTTTTAACTTGTTAGTATTATATAATAATAATAAAAAAAAAGTAAAAGCTTTAAAAATATAAAACTTAATAAATTTAATAAATATTTATATAGTAATTATATTAATTATATTAAATATTTTACTATTACTAAATTATATAAATATACTTTTAAAAGTTTAGTTAATTTTTATATTTAAATACTTTTATATAAAAGCTTTAACTTAAAGTTTGCTAATAGTAAACACTTGTATAGCTTTTATATTTTATAAAATACTTTAGTATTTTATATTATATTAATTTTTAAATATAAATTAGTTTGCTATAATAGCTTAGTTTTATATATAAATATTTTTTTTTATTATATAATATATAAAAGCAGCGTTAGTTAAGTAATATATAGCTTTATTAGCTATATTTTTATTTAACTTATTAAAAGTATTTTTATTTAAATTTTTTAAGTTTTTATTTAGTTTTTTTTTATATTTTTAAACATAAGCTAAATACTTTTTATATAAAAGTGCTTTTTAGTTTAATATTTTATAAGCTAACAAAAATTATAACTTAACTTTTTATTATTTTTAAAGTATATATTAAATAAACTAGCATTTTTTTTTTATATACAAAATATTTATATTATATAAAAAAGTAATTATTATTATATAGCTGTTTATATTTAAATAGTTATTTTTATTTAAAGTGCTTAATTATATTAAAATCTTTTTATATAATTTAAGTTATATAGCTTTTAAAGTTAGTTTAAATTATATTTTTAATTAATATAGTAAGCATTTAAAAGCTTTATATATAACTAATATTATACTAACTTTTTATTAAAAGCAATTTATAGAGCAGCTTTTAAGTTAAAAAAAAAGGCTTTATATATAAGCTTTTATATAATAAGTGCAAGTTTTAGCTTTAGCACTTTAATATATGCTTATATAACTATAATATATAAAGCTATTTTATTATTAAATCTAAGGCTAAGTACTTGCTAAGTTAGTTATAGTTAGTTAAATAAGTGTTTAAAAGCTTTATTTTAAGTTTTTTTTAAATACTTTTTTTTAATTTATATAAAAGTTATAGTTATCTAGTTAGTTTAGTACTAGCTATAGTTAACTTTTATATTAAAATAGTTATTAAACATAATATATATATTATACTATATTTTTTTTAAAGCTAATATAGTTAAAATAATATTGCTTTATATAATCTTGCAAAATTACTAAAAATACTATATAGTATTAAGATTTTATAATTTTAAAGTGTTAGTAAGTTATAATAAAAATTTGCACTTTATTATATAAAATATTATATAGCTTGCTACTATAGTTTTAGTTTTTTTTTTAGGCCTTATAAAAAGTAATAAATAAGTTAAAATTTATATTAGCATTAAAAATAATATATAAAAAAAGTAAGTTAAAAAAGGTATTATATAATAAGTAAGGCATAAAAGTAAAGGTAGGTATTTATATAAGTTTTATATAAAGGTTTTTAAATATATTATTATAGTTAGGGCTTTGTTCTTTATATGCAGCTATAGTTAGCATTTTTTTAAGTATTATAATTTATATATTAAGTATTTATATATATAGACCTAATATTTATTATTTAATAGTAAAAATTAATTATTAATAATATAGCTAAAATTATTTTAATTAGGTATAAAAAGTAGAAGTAGTCTTTTTATATATTAGTTTGCTTAGTTATATATTGTTTTATTGCATAATAAATATAAAAAAAAAGTATATAAAAGTAAACGTTTAAGCTTAGGCTTAAAGTTAAGCACTTAAAGTTAAAAATAAAAATGCTAATATATTTATTAAAAGTTATATAAGCTTATTATTAATACTATTTTTATTAAATAATTATATGCTTTTATTTTTAAGTATAATTATTATTTTTATTTTAAACATATAGTTAATTTATTTAAACTAGTATAAAATTTAGCTATAAAAGTTTATATAAAAAAAACTTATAGCATATTTTTTTTTAAAGCTACATTATATATAATCTTATATATATTATATAAAGTATATAATTAGTTACTTTTTATATAGGCTTTTTATAATATTAATATTTTTAGCTTAGTATATTAAGTTTATATATTTTTTTTATATTTTTAAAAAAATGTTGCTACTTTTGCTTATTTTTTTGTATATAAAAGTAAGGTTATTATAATTAGTATTTATTAAAGTATTAAATAGTTAAAAGGTTAATAACATAGTTATTATATAAAAGTTTAAAAGTTTATATAATATAGCTTATAATTACGTTTTTTTAGTTATATAAAAGGTTTTTTGTTATACGCTTTAATAAGCAAATTTATGCAGCAAATTTTTTTTTATGCAAAAGTTAAATTATACTTTTTCTTTTTTTTTTTAACAAGCAGAAAATTTTAAGCTGCTTAGCATAAATACTAACTACTTTATAAGTTAGTATAATTTGTTTTTTTAATCCTTACTAATTTATAGTTAGCTAATATAACTATTAATTAGTATTAGTTTAGCTATAATATACATATATATAATAAAACAATTAAAAAGTAATATAATAATAATATATTTAATTTATTTATATGTTTATTTTTAAAGTAAAAAACTAAAAAAGGCAGAGATTGCAAAAAAACTTTGCCTAACTGTGCAAGTATATTTTATACTTATATAGTCCTAATAAAACATGTTACGTGCAATAACGCACATACAATAACCTAGTGTTAAATACTAGCTGTGCAAGCTGTACTTACTTATATTGTCCTAGTACAAGTGAGTGCAGTTATATTTATATAACTAGTATTTTAACATATTTTATATTTTATAACTTATTATATTAGTAAAGTATATAATATATATTATAAGTTTTTTTTTATAAATATGCTATAATATTATAAAAGTAGTTTTTTTAAAAATAATAAACTTTATTAATAAAAGCTTAATAAAATAATATTTATAAACTTTTATTAATAATAACTTAAATAATATATTAATATATTAGCAATATATATAATTTTAGCTTGCTTATTTTTACTATACTACTTTTTTTATTACTAATAAACTAAAGCTTTTTTTTAGCAATATTAAAAATAATAATTATATAAGCTATAATACTAGTTTTTTTATTTAGCAATAATATAATATTAATAGCTATATTATATAGCTTTAATTTTTAACAATATTTTTATATTTTATATTTTTATTTTTTTATTTATTTTTATTTTTTTTATTAATTATATAAAACTTATACTATAACTTTAATATAAGTTTTTTTTATAAAATTTATAACATTTTTTTAAAAAGCTTTAAGTTTTTTTATATAATATTATTTATATTTTATTTTATTTTTTTTTATACTTATAAACTAAAGCATTTACTTACTATTTGCTATATAAAAATAGTTTGTTAATAAATATATTTTATTTATTTTTTATTACTTTTATTTATTTATTATTTTTATAAAGCATTTTATTAGCTTTGCTTAAATAAAAGTAAAAGTAATTATATTTTAAATAACTAATTTATTTAATAAAACTTATTACTATATTTATTTTTATTATTATATTTTTTTTAAGTATATAACTTTATTTTAAAAATATTTGCAATATTTATATAATAACTATATATTAAGCTATTTTAAAAGTTTTATTTTTTTTTTTAAAAATATAATATTAAAAATATAACTATTAATACTTTAGCTAAAAAAGTATTACATAAGTTTTATAATTAGTACTTATTTATAGCTTGCTTAAATAAGCTTTACTTTAAATTTATATAAGTAAATATAATATTTTATAATATACTTTATATTATTAGGCCTTAAAACTGATATAGTAATAATAATATGCTATTATTTATATTATTATATAAAACTAAATGCTTAACTAATTTAGGTTATAATAATTAAAATGCTTTTTAAAGTTACTTTTTATGCTACTATTTTTAATATTTTTTAAAAAATATTAAAAACTTAAAATTATTTAAAAAATATATTAAACTTTAACTTAAACTACTTATATTATATTAAATTAAAATATATAATACTTATAAATAATATTTATAAATATTAAAAAAAAGCTTTATACTTTCTAAAGTGTTAAATTTTAAAATTTTTATACCTAAACTTAATTTAGCTTAAAATTATTACTAAGCTAAGTTTAATGCTTTTATTTAAAGCTGCTTACTTTTTAAAATATTTTTTATTTTTAAAAACTTTTAATTATATAAAAATTAGTTTTATAATATGCTTTTTAAACTAAACTTTATTGCTAGCACTATATAGTATAGCACTTATTATAAATATTAAATATTATAATTATATTTAATAAGTGCTATTAACTTTAGCTAACTTTTATTTAATATAAGCTTTTAATTACTTTATAAAACTAACTTTATATTATATAACCTTTTTTTTATTATTTTAACATAGTATTTAAATAATTTTATACTTATATTAGCTATTTAGTTTATTTAGCTTATTAAAAAGCTTATTATTTTTTTTTTATTTAATTTTTTTTTTTTTAACTAATTTATTTTATATAAGCATATTAAATACTTTTATATTAATAAGCTACTAGTAGCGCTTTTTTATTTAATATATATTATAGCTTAACTATTTTAAATATTTTAGCTTTAAAATAGTAAATCAAGTAAATATTATATAAAAGGGTTTAATTATAATTAAATTAGCTTAGGCATATAAAAAGTAATTAAAAAATATAGCATAGCATAGCTGCTAAACTATATAGTTTAGTAGCATATACTATGCTTAATATTTTTTATTTATAAACAGCTTTGTTTTTTATTTTTTAAATTATTATATAAAATAACTACTAATAATAATAAGCATATAATAATACCTAAATTAATTAAAGCTAAAGCTTTATTAAAAAAAATATTATAAAGTTATTTTGCTAACATTTTATATTATTTTTTATAACTAAATAGTTATAAAAAAGCATAGCAGCTTAAAAATAAAATGTTTATGTTAGCTTTATAATTTATTACTT
>Ga0247782_1000419_pt1 | contig 29475 bp, 8 predicted proteins | sample UWRJL019104C5_FD_179928 | JGI IMG/M metagenome (GOLD analysis project Ga0247782, IMG submission 179928) | Plant litter microbial communities from Arlington Agricultural Research Station in Wisconsin, United States - UWRJ-L019-104C-5 | ecosystem: Environmental > Terrestrial > Plant litter >...
AAAAAAAAAATTAATAATTAAATAAAAAAATTAAAAAAAAAAAAAAAAAAAAAAAAAAAATAAAAGCAAATATAGTTAGCTATAAAAGCTTATTTTTAATATATCTTTTAACTTATTTGAAATATTAAAAATAAATTAAATAAATTAAAGCTTTATGCGTTAAAATAAAGTTATAGCTATAGTGTTATAATATAACTATAATTATTTTCTTCTATTTTTAAATTGCTAATTAAAAGCACTAATATATTATATTATTAACTATACTATAAAGCTAAAGTTATTAACTTATTAATAATTTATATTAATATTAGCTTATTATAATTTATTAAAAAAAGCATTTATATTTTAAGCTTATAAAAATAATATTTTAATAGCATAAAAGTTAATAATAAAAATTTTAAATAAAAATTATTTTTTATTAAAGTTATTAATTATATACTAGGCTATAATATATTTTATTGCTTAAAATTTAAATAGCAAGCTATTAATATATATAATAAGTTTAGCATTTTTTGCAAAAGTAAGCAAATAAGCAAAATAAAAAAAATAAAAAGTTAAACAAAAAAAATAAAGCATATATATTATAAATATATATAGCTAAAAGTGCTAAACTTTAAAATTTATGCTTATATAATTATATATTATATATATAAATAGATAAAAAGCTTAAAATATTTTAAAAATTAAGCTTATATTTATTTAAAGCGTTATTAAATAATATGAAATATTATTAAAAAGTATTTAGCATAAAGTTAATAACTTTTTTATTATTTAGCTTATTTTTAACAAATTTATAAGCTAATTAAAAGCTATATGCTTAGTTTATAATTTTTAAACTTAAGCTTTTTATTTTATAATAATAATTTTTAAATAATAATATAGCAAAGTTTTTTATAATATATATAAAAAAAAAGGCGTTGCTTAAAATAAATATAGTTTATAAATTTAAAATTTTAATTATTAAAAAAATTAAAAAAATGCAAAAAAAAACAAGTTACAATAAAAATTAAAAGTAAATAAAAATAAAGTATTAAATAACTTTAGCTTTAATAATATATTTTATAATAAAATAAAAAGCAAAAACAAAGTTAATAACTTAGCTTATTAAAATAGCTTTTATAAGTTTTAATTAATAATTTAAAACAGATTTAAATAAATATTATAAAAAATAATTTTTTGTTTTAAATTAATTACCATTACTTTAAATAACTTGAAATAAAAAATAATGCTTATACTTTAAAAAACTATTTATAATATAAAAAAATATTTAATATATTAATTAACTTAACTATATAGTAATACTAAGCAAAACTAGAAAGTTTAAATTAAAAAATATTAAAAAAATATATAATAAATATTAATAATATATAAAATATTATTATAAAAGTATTAATATATACTAAAAACAAAAAAATAAACAATAATAAAATAATTAAGCTAAACAAAACGTTTAATATAATAAACTATAAAAACTAAAGCTAAAAATAAATATTTTAAATTATATTAATATAAATTAAATTATTATAAAGTTTAAATATAATATAATATGCTTTTTATAAAAAGTAATATAAAAATAAAAACTTAAATAAAAGTAAATAATTACTTTATTTATTATATTAAATTATTTTAAAAAAATAAATAAGTATTAATATGCAAATAATAAACTTACTACTAATATTAATAATAAACTAATTAAATTAATAAAAAAAACTTTAAATATACTTATATATTTTTTATTAAAAAAGCACTAAAAAAAGCTTTATTTTTAAAGCTTTAATAACTATATTAAAAATAAAAAGCTAAAAATATTAAATAAAGCTTATAGTTATATTAAAGTTTATAAGCGCTAATATTAATAGCATAATATTTTATTTAGCTTTAAAATTTAAAATTAGCTAAAACTTTATTAAAATAAAAAGTATTTAAAATAAATAAAATTTTATAAAAACTAAATATTAAATATAATATTAATTTTTAGCTATAGCAAGCTAAAAAATAAAATTATAAAAAGTTTAGCAAAATTTTAATATTAATTTTTTATAATAATTTTTATTAATTTAAGCTAGTAACTAGCATATTATATATATTTTTAGCGCTACTTATATTTTTAAAAAAGTATATAAAAACAAAAAAAAATTTTAATATATATAAAGCAAAAAATAAAAAAAATAAGCAATATTTTAAATATTATTTATAAAAAAAGTTTATTATAATTATAATTTTTAATAAACAAATATAAACTTTTAATTTTAGCTATACTATATTACTTTAATAACTATAAAAAAAAAGCAAACAACTAATAATATTTAGTTTTTAAATAATAAGTTAGCAACTATAAAAATAATTATATTAAACAACTTTAATAAAGCAATTATTTTATTAAACCAAATATAAAATAGCTTTAATATTTAAAAAGCTATTTATTTTGCTTATTAATAATAATAACTTTTATTTATTTTTTTATTAAAATATAAGCTAGCAAAATAAGCATAAAAAAAAAGTATTAAAAAATATATTTATTAAAATAAATAATAGCTTTATAAAAATTTTTCCTTACTTTTTTATTATATAGAGCATGCTTATAACTATTATAAAAATTAGCTATTTTAAATTTAAAGTTATTAATAGTATAAAATATTAAATATAAAAGTTTATTTTAAACTTTAAAAAATATATTTATAAACTAGCTTTTAAAATAATAATAGTTATTAAACTAATAAAAATTTACTTTATATTATTGCTTACTATATAGTACTTTTAACTTACTAGTTTATTTTAAAGTATTATTTTTAAATTTTTTTATAGTTTTTATATTTAGCGCTTAATATTAATTAAATTATTATAACTATATTTATATTTTAGCTTTTTATTAATGCTAATATTTATTATTATATATTATAAAATATAAAGTTAAACTTATAATAAAGCATACTTAAAAATTAGCAATAAAAAAATAAATAAAGTAAAGTTTATAAAAACTTATGTTTAGCTTTTATAATTAATAACTAAAAATAAGCTTAATATAATATTTTTAATAAAGTTAAACTAATATATATTATTATAAATTTTATAAAAATATAAATAAGCACTTAATTAATTAATAAAATTAAATAAAAAAACATATAGCTAAACATTATAAAGTAAAGCTAGCATAAATATATATAAATTATATAACAAAATTTATTATTTAAAATAATAAAAATAAACTAAATTTTTATTTAAAAATAATAATATTATATATTAAGCATTGCTTTTTAACTAACCTATTTATTTTTTTATAACTTATATAAAAAGCAAATAAACTTCCTTATAAATTTTTTACTTAACTTTTTAGCTGTTTTAATATAGTAAAGCTAAAAACTTATATTATATTTTATTAGTAGTTAAAATTTTAAGCATTATTATTTTTTATAAAATTTTTATACTATATATATTGTTAGCTTTAATAATTAAAAGCAAGCAAATTTATAATATTATTATTTTTATAACCTTTAATACTAGCAAAAGCTGTTAGCTTTTTTAAAAAAATAAAAGTAATAGCAAACAACTTTTTTAAAATAAAAGCTTATATAATAAAATTTATTTAGCAAACAATATTAATAATAATATTATAAAAGTTATTTTTTATATAAGCATAATTAAAAAAATTAATATTTTTTAACTATAATAATAATATTTTACTTTTAATTAATATAGTAAATAAAAAAAATATAATAGTTAGTTTATAAAAAATATATTATAAAATTAAATATTAATATAAAAGATTTTATTATAAAAACTAAAAATATAATTAGTAAAAATAGCAAAAAAAAAAAAAATTAAGTAATAAGTTTTTAGTTTTAATAATAGTTAGCATTAAAAATTATATAAAACTTATGCTATATAAAGTTATTATAATAAGTTTATATATTATATTAACTTTGTTAGCAAAATTTTTTAAACTTATATAAGCTTTAATAATTAAATATAAATAGTTATATAAGTTATAATATATATATAATTATTGTACTAATAGCATACTTATACTTTTTTAGTAAAAAAAAAAAAAACGTTTAAAATTATTAAGCTATAATTAAATTAAGCTTAATAAACTTTATATAATAAAAAAAGTTAAAAAATAAATAAGTAAATAAAAGTATAAAAACTAAAGTTATTAAAAATAATTAAATGTTACTTAAAATATAAAAGCTTTAAATTTATAATAAAAAAATTAAAAAAAATAATAAAGTAAGCTAGCTAGTTATAGTTATAAAAAGTATAAATTAAATTATAAAAAATAAATAGTTTTTTAAAATAGCAAGCATATAAAATAACTTTAAAAATAAAGTAAATAACTTATAAAAAATTAAAAAAAAGCACAACTTAAAATAAATATAAAATTAAATAAGTAGTTAAAAAGGTTTAAAAGTTAATAAATAAATAGTAAAAATAAAGTAAATATATTATATACTTAGTAATATATATATATAATAAAAAGAAGCTATAAAATTATATAATTAAAAAGAATATAAAATATAATAAGCATTTATACTTTAGCTAAAAACTATAAGTACTTAAACTTAACATAATATTATAAGTAATTAAAAGTAGCTATAGCAGCTATACTAAGCAAAACTATTATATAAAATAATAATAAAATATTTATATATACTACTTTAAAGTAGCAAAATAAATAATATTAAGTATATAAATAAATAAATAAGTAAATATATAGTGCTAAAAAAAATTTTTTTGTTATAAAATAGCTAAGCAAAAAAAAAAAAAATTATATAATAAATTTTATAGCTAAAGTTAGCATAAAAAATAATATAAAATAAGTTTTTATTATAAAGTAGTTAAGCAAAAAAAAATATAAATATAATTAAAAAATAAGTTAAACAAAGTTTTATAGCTAGCTATATAATACTTTAAAAAAGCAATAATTATTAAAGTAAGCATTATATTTAATTAAAAAATAAATTAAACAAAGTTTTTAATACTTACTTACTTATTTACTTATATATAGTTAGCTATATAATATTTTAATATATTACTAAATAAAATAAATTTTATTATAGTTTAAAATAGTAAAAGAATAGTTTTATTATAAAGTAATTAAGCAAAAATATAAGTATATATTTAATTATATAATAAAAAAAATAGCAAAAAACTAAATTTTATAATAAAGTAATTAAATAAAAAAGTAAGTATAAGTTATGGGCTGACGGCCCGTACCACTTACTGCTACTGATAGGGCTGGTCCTATTGGGGTTGGGGCACCTACCCCACCCCCACCATTATATTTACTTCCACGCCTATAGGGCTACATTAGCACTGCTTTTTTTTTTTCTTTATTTGTAGATTTTATATAATAAATGCAGTATTTATAAGGAGCCTTGCTTTTTTTAAACTAGCTTAATTATAATAATTTATAGATCTTTAGTTATAAGCAAAGGCAGCTTTTAATTGCTTAGATTTAAAAAGCAAAAACTTAACACTTAACTTATAGCAGTTAACTAATAACTAATACTAAAAGCACTTGTAAAGTTTTTTATTCTTAAACCTTAACTAAAAATCTAAACCCTAGACCTTAGACCTTAAACGCTATGACTTACTAACAAAGATTATAGCGCAAAACTAAAACAAAAAACAGGCTATTTTGTTATTTTTTTAAAACTAAGCTATATAGCAAGTATAGTATAAAAAAAATAACTTTTATTGCACACTACTTTAACCTAATAAGTACTATAATAGCAGCACTAAATGTTAATTAACCTTTATACCTAAGTTGTAAGCTATAAAACACTTTATTACTTTTAACTGCAATAAAACTAACAAAGCTAAAAGCTTATTATTTATTAAAAACGCTAAAAAGTTTATGTTATAAGTTAATAGTAAAAGTTTTAAATAAGCAAAATATATATATTTTATTAATAAATACTATAAAGAAATATGTAATATAATAACAACTTATGCTAAAGCTTACGTTAAAAAAACTAATAAACTAGGTTTTTTATTTATTACTTTTACTAAGCATAATAAAGCAGCGTTTTTTAAAGTTAACAAAATATTGAACTTTATAGCTTTTATAAATATAGTTAATAAAAACTTTAAAGCTATATTTTATAAGTTTAAAATTAAAGCTTTAATATTAATAGCTTATTAACTTTAAGCAAACTTATTATATATTTGCTTTTGCAATATAAAAAGCAATCTTAGCAAAGCTATTATATAAGCTAACAAATTAATTTTTAAAAGTATTAGCAAAATTAAACATTAAAAAAATAAAGCATTTAAGCATATTACTTTTGCTTAAAAAAATAGCAATAGCAACAATAAAAGCAATATAAATAATAAGTTAAAAATAAAACATTATAATTATAACTTAAGTTATATTACTTGCATAAAGTTAAAGTTATGCTCTGCTTTTTGCTAAAACAAGCAACTTTAAGAGCAGATTAAAAAGACTAACTAGCAAGTAATAAACTTAGTATATTACTATAACAACTTTAATAGTATTAATACTAGCACTTATAAGTTTATTAAAGTAAACGTGTTTAAGTTTTATAATAATAAAAAAGAAAATAAAGTTACTTTTAAAGTATAGTACTAGCATATAACAATATGTTTTAAAAATAACTTTAATTAGTTTTTTATTAATAAAGCTAAAATAAGCAACATTAAAGCATACTTAGGTAGTATAGTTATAGCAAACCTTATATTTTATTTAAATCTTAGCTATTTAAATATTATTACTACTTTAAAACAATTAATAAAGCACTTTAAGCAAAAATATAAAAATATTAATTAAAAGCAACAAGCTAAAGTTAATTACTAAAAATTAAATATAAAAAGCTTAGCTTAATACTAAGCCTTTAAAAATAACTTTGTTAAATTAGCTAGCAAGCAATATATTGCTAAAAAAAATTAAAAAAAGGACTTTTATAATAAGCTTACGCTGCATATATAATAAGAGACTATTATATAGTACTTTAATGCTAACCTTTTATTTAATAATTTTGCGCGCTATTATATTTAAGTTGTACATATTTTATTATTTAAAAATAAGCAAAACATAAACAAAAGGTTTAGTATATATACTAGCAATAAAAATTGTATTAATTAAAAAAACAAAAGATAGACCTTAAGTACTGCTAAAAATAGAAGTACTAAAAAAAAAAGTATAAGTACTAGAACTAGAAATATTAAAAGTAGTGCTACCTTAGCACGCAATACTTTTAGTAAAACTACTACTAGTGTTAGTAACAAAAATAAAACTTAATAGCCTAAGCTTATAGCTAACAAAATAAAAATACTGCTTATTAAAAGCAAATGTTTTACTTATAAGCTACCTAGTTATATTAATTATAATTACCTAGTTAAACACAAACAAAGCTAAAATTAAAAAGTACGCATTAATATAATCTTAGCAAGCTATAAACATATTATACTTGCTTAGCTTAAAGCATTAAGCTTATATAAAACTAAGTTGTTAACAAAAAATTAACCCTAGGTTAAGTAAACTTTTACTTAAAAAAAGTATTATTAAATATTAATGTTAACAAAAAACTTAATAAAATAAATAAATACTTAAAAAGCAACTTTTTTATGTTTGCTTATAAAATAGTTAATAATAGATTTTTTATAACAATATATAATGCTTTTAGTAATACAAAAGCTAGCATATATATAGCTATAAACTTTAAATTTGCTAAGCTTATTAAAAAGCAAATAAAACTAATTATTTTTATAGATTTTATATTAAAAACTATAATAAGATATAATAAAAAAGTAAACTAAAATATAGTACGTGCTATATCTGCTTTAGTTATAATAAATAAACATACTTTTATTAATATACTAATACTAATTATTAAAATGTAGTACAAAATAATATAAAATCTTACTAAACTATAAAAAGTACTAATTAATCTTTTTAAATAATATACTTTTAAAAACTATATACTTTAAGTCTAATGCTATAATTAATTAGTTAAAAGCGCTTAACTATATAAAAGCATTAAGCAGTAATAACCTTATTATTGCTAAGATAGCTAAAATAAAAAGGATGCTATATGCTAACAAGCTTAAAAGCTAATTATAAAAAAATAAAAAAAAAATAAAAATAAAAAAAAGATAACATTATGTTAAAGAAATAAAAGTTAAATGCTATAAGACCTTATTAACTGTAGCAAAAAGGTTTAAAATAGTATTATAAGCGTTTAAAAATAAAGCTGTGTTTACTTATAGCCTTTTTTTTTTAACAAATAGTTAAAAATAATAACTTTAAATAATAGGTATAGATTATTAGCATTAAAAAAATTAATTTAATACTTAAAAAGCGTACTGCAAAAGAATTTTTTAATAAAAAAAGCAAGAAGCTTAAAAAAAAAGCAGTAAAAGTAATCTTACTAAAATATTACAACTTTTTATATACTTTTAGCAAAGTAAATTTTAACGCACTTTTATTACACTATGCTAACATTAACTATTAAATTAAGTTCTTAAAAAAAAAATTAGCTAATAATATAAGGTATAGCTTTTTTTATAAAATATTTTTTAACAAACTAAAAATAATAAAATAGTACTTAGTTAATTATTTTTAAAAAAGGGTTATTAAACTAAGTAATGCGCTATAAGCGTCCTTTATTTTATTTATAAAAAAACTTTATAAAAGTCTGCGCTTTTATATAAACTACTATAAACTAAATAACCTAACAAAAAAAAATTAGTACTTTTTACTTTTTATTAAAAAAACACTTGCTTATATATTTTATGCTAAATTTTTTATAAAAATTAACGTATAGCAAGCGTTTTATAAAATTTATATAGCTTTTAAAATAAAAAATTTAACTATATTTTAAATATATTATAGTGCTTATTATTATAAAGTCTTACTATTTAGACTAATAAATAAACTGTTAACGTTTTAAAAATATATTAACAATATCTTATTTAATTATTTAAATAATTTTTGCTATATATATGTTAACAATATTTTAATATACTTAACTATAATAAAAAAGCACTATATATATATTAAAAAAGTTTTAAAACGCTTATATAAAGCTAGACTTTAAGCTAATTTAAAAAAGTTTAAGTTTTATATTACTAAAACTAAATTTTTAAAGTATATTATAAGTGCTAATAGTATTTGTGCTAACCTTAACAAAATTAAAATTATATATAATTAAAAAGCACTAACTATAATAAAAAGTATTTAATTTTTTTAAAATATTACAACTTTTATTAAAAGTTTATGTATAACTTTAGTTAGATTGCTAAACTTTTTACTAGTCTTACTTATAAAAACGCTTTTTTTAATTAAAACAAAGCATATAAAAAAGCTTTTTAATAACTAAAAAAAATATTATTATTAGCTTTTATTTTAAAATATTATAACTATAATTTACTTACTAAAATAAAAATAAATGCTTTAAACAAAGTAGCTGCTAATATATTATTTTAACTATATAACAATAAAAAGTAGCATTTAATTATGGTTTATTTAAAAACGCTAAATAAAGCTAAGCTAAACTATAACATATATAACAAAAAAATAGCGTTTAAAATTAGTTAAAAATTAGCAACTAGAGCCTTTTTTAGCTATTACTAACTATAATGCTTTAAAATATTTTAGCACTAAATAATACTTAAACTTATAATAAGCTAAATAAGCTACTTTGCTAGCTAATTATAACTTTATAATTATATATTAGCTAAAAAAAAAAAAATATAATAGCTAATATACTATTTAAACAATATAGCAACACTATGTTTTAAAAAGCTAAAAAAAAAGTATAATGCTACCTTATACTATTTTAATATATACTATTAAAAACTATACCTATATAAGCGCGCTACTGCTTAACTAAGATTTTTTGCTTTAAACTATAACAAAAAATAGCTGACTTAACTAGCTTTTAACTAATAAACTATATATTATATAAAAACTAAATTAACTTAAAAATAAAAATTTATTATAAAAAAGCAAAGAAAAACTATAAAAATAAAGCAAACCTATAAATAATAAAAGATTTTTTTACTAAATAAAAAAAATAATTAGTAGTACCTAATTTTTTTTTTTTATGCACACGCCTTATTATAAAAGCTTATAAATGTAAACCTATAGCATACTTAAAAAAATAAAAAACTAAAAAGCTAATAGCAAAATGCTATTAGTAGCCTAAAATAAAACATAATTATAATATTTATATAGCTAATTATATATATTACTACTTAGCAAAAGTGCTAAGGGACAAAACGTTTAAAAAGCTAACACTTTTATTAGTTTTAAATAAGGTATAGCGCTACTTTATAATAAATTTTAAATAAATGCTAATAAACAAGCATAGATTTAATAATACCTTAATTATTATAAATAGGTTAAGCAAAAAAATATAAACAATACTATATACAACTAAGGCTACTGCAAAAAATATAGCGTACATATATTATAAAAGTCTTTTTTATATATATAAATTATTTACTACTATAATATTAAACTAAAGTCTATAGTTTATATTAACATTTATATAAAAATTAGCTAAGATAATAAAAGTAACTTAAACCCTTATATTAGCAGGTTATTATAAAATAGCTAAGCAAGCTAAAATTATAAACAAATACTTAGACTAACAACTATATTTATACGTTAGTTATTACTAAAATAACTAGTTAAACTATATAGCTATAATAAACTATACGCAAGCATTACTTTTATATAAGTTTACTAACTTATTATTTTATAAAGTTAAAATAAAATTTTTAATGCTTTTTTATTTTAATTAAAAAAATAAAACAGCAGCGCAAAAGCTTAAAAACCTACTTGCAAAAAAAAGACACCTATATAAAGCTGCACAAAAACAAACACTTAAAATTAATAAGTATGTTAACACTATAAAAGCTTATTTAACAAATATATAACGCTATATAATAAAACAAGTAAATAAAATATAAAAAAACCTTGATTTTAACGTTAACAATTATATGTTTATTTTAAAAAAACAATAGTTATAAAAAACTAATAAACCGTTTAATAAGCTTAACTACTTAATAACCTAGCAAAAATTTAAGATTTTAAACTACAAAAACAATACTTATACCTTTAAAATCTTAGTAAGTTAAAAAGCTATTAATTAATACTATGCTAACTAATTATAAAAATATTTAAATAATTTTTTACTTAGACAAAAAGCTAACAATTTTAAAAGCAAAGTAGTATAACTTAAAAGCAATAAAAAGTTTGTTATAAACAAAATATAATTGTTATAAATATATTATAAAAAATTATAGTACAAAGTTAATTAGTAAAAATAAAACGTAAACAATAAATAGTATATAGCAAACAACTTTAAAAATAGTGCTACGCTATTAAAAAAATTTTATAATGTACATTTAAAGTTAGCAAGGCTGCTAATATAATTACAAAAATAAATTAAAGCAGCTAATAAAAATAAGTTTAACTTACTTTATACTAACAATAATAAGCTAAAAAGTAAAAGCAAAAAGCTTGCATAATAGCAAGGTGCATAAGAAAAGAAAAAAGGTTTTTTAGCACAATTAGATATGCAATTAAATTAGATGCACAAAGTATAAATTAAACATATATATTAATAATAATAAAAAAAGCAAATATTAATTAGTTATAAAAAAACTTTACTATAGCACAATAATAATAAGGCCTAAAGCATTATAGCAGTAATAAATACCTAAAGTAACCCCTTCTCTTACTAAAAAGCAACCTAATAACTAAAGCCTACAGGTTTAAAGCTTAATAAAGTTTTAAAACAAAACTTTTTTTTAAGGGGGGGGTAGTTACAGGCTAACAGCCCGTACTACTTACTGCTATTAACAGGGCTGGTCTTATTAAGGTTGGGGCACCCACCCTACCCCTACTATTATATTTACTTCCACGCCTATAGGGCTACATTGGCACTTCTTTTCCTTTCTTCCTCATCTATAGATTCTATATAATAGATGCAGTATTTACGAAAAGCCTCGCCTTCTCTAAACTAGCTTGATCGTAACAGTATATATTTAATTAAATAATATAATAAATTTTATTATAATTAAAATTAACATAAATAAAGCAGTTAACTATATAAAAAATTTAATTTTTATATTTTATATATAAGTAGCTAAAAAAAAATAAGTGCAAATATAACTTTAGTTTTATAATGCTTTATAATATAGCCTTGCAATGCTTTATAAAATAGCTTAGCAATGCTTTATAATATAGCCTTACAATATTTTATAGTATAGACTTTTAAGGCCTTAAAGTATGGCCTTGTAACATTTTATAGTATGGCCTTGCAGAGCCTTATAGTATAGCTTTGCAGTGCTTTATGGTATGGCCTCGTAGAGCCTTATAGTAGGTGCGGCTTTGTAGGCCGTGGCTGGGTAGGGCTTAGGCCTGTAGCTGGGCCAGGTCAAGGACCTTGCCTTTACACCTTTGCCTTGGCCTTTAAGCTCCTAAAAAACTTAGCGTTAGCTTGGCATTAGCTTAGCATTACCGAAAATAGCAATATTTTTTCTTAATCGGGCCCCCAGAGAAAAAAAAAAAAAAAAGTATGGGAATTTTCGGGGAAGATACCCCTCGTTAAAACGAGGGCATTTCATAAGTGCGGGGGCTTGGCGGAAGTGGCGCGAACAGGCCTCCATAGGTGCTGCTGAGGCACCTGTGGGACCTTTTGAACATAATCTAGTTCAAGCAATGGCGAATATGTAGGGAGAGTGTGCGGAGATAAGTATAGACAATGGCATGTCGTATACTTCTTGCCTTAGTTCTCCCCCAGTCAGGGGTATCAATAGCAGTAGCAACGACCTGTCGAAGTGCTGGTGATCGCGGCAATGCTTTATTATTATCTTTAAAATAATCTAAGCTGTGCTGTAAAATCCCAACTTTGAATACTTTTATAAACCTGGATCCTATCTAACATATATCGGCGAGGTTGTTCTAGCTTCTTGAAACTGTTTGACCAGAGCTTTTCACGTACTGATATTGTAAAGGATACAGAACATATTGAGAAAGGCCGCACTCAAGCGTAATAATGTCTTGGATCATGTGGAAATATATATGCCTACTTGCTTCTTTTCTAGGTTTCCTAATGCCTCTGCGAGTGTGTGAGGTAAATAGTAGAGACGTTTAGTACGCAATAAAAGAATTATTAACGCGTTCATAAAGAAAGTCGTGACTATCTGAAAATGTATACCTCTGTGCCCTCATCTGTTAACTTGTCGATTTCCGGACACTCCGAGTCTGCTTCCAAATCTCTGCCGAACTTCATGTGAAACTCCATCATTTTCGAGACCCGGCTGCTTTCAGACGGAGGAATGGTTCTCTTCGCCCTGTCAAAATCAGATCTGCTGAGCACGCGTCTCAAGTTATCACTGCTTGACGAGCTCCCGACAGCTTGTCCGCGACGTCTTATCTCATTTTCCGCGGAATTCGCCGCTGTCCAGACCAAGTTCTTGATGTCGCAGCCCGTGTAGCCCTTCGTTGTCTTGGCGAGCTCACCGACATCGACATCGTCAGCGAGAGTCTCACCCTCAAGGTGGATCTTCAGGAGCTGTTCCCGGGCGGCCGTATCAGGCATGTCGACCATGATGCGGACGCCAAGCCGGCGTAGGACGCTCTTGTCGATATCGTACGGCCGGCTCGTCGCGGCGATTACGATGGGGTCCGCTGCGCCCTGGGACCGGATCCCGTCCATCTCCGCAAGGAACTGGCTAATGATGTCGACCCGACTCGTGACATTGACGGAGTCATTCCCGAAAAGAAAGTGCGCGTCGTCGATAGTGATGAAACAGGGGTGGTGTCGGCGCGCGTACGTGAACAGCTGCTTGATCTTTTTTTCGGCCTCACCCGCCATACACGACTGGATATCCGCCCTGGATAGTGTTAAGCAGGTGGCCCCCGGCAGCTTCGCGAACGCGCGTACGAGTTGCGTCTTCCCCGTCCCCGGATGGCCGTAGAGGAGGACCCCCGGGGTCGACTGCCGAGACAGGATGCCGTGTTTGCCGGCCGACGGCTCCCGGAGGAACAACGTCACGCTCTCGAGGGCCTCTTGGACGTCGGGGGAGACGTACAGGCTATCGAAGGTCGTTGTGATGGCGGCTGGTTTCGCGTGAGCGCGCGGCTTGCAAGACCGGGGGTTAACCCGTCGATAATTTATTTATCTCTTACCGGGATTCAATAAGCAGTCCACGAGCTTGGGATCGATATCCGGAGCGTTGCAAGTGCTTCGTCGGTCCTGTTCCTTGCCGAGGACCTCCCGCATGTCCCGCGGCTGCTCCGGAGAAAAGGTGGATAGACATGGCGGGTGGTCTTCGCCCTTGTCTTTGTCGAGGATGTTCATCAACTTCTGGAACACTCCTGAAGGAAGGCTCGCAGAGAACGTGCTCTTCATTCGCTTGCTCCCGCGCTCGTCGCCGTCTTCATCCAGGGCGTCTCCCGGCCGCTTCCCCTGGGATTTGCTGGACTCCGCCGAGGCGGATTCGCCGGAATCGGGGGCGCATTCCGTTACCCCGGGCTGTGACTCGGCTAAGCTAGCTTTGATGGCTTCGTCCAGCCAGTACTCTTCTAGCAACTCTTTTGCCTCTGGGGGCATGTCTTGCAGATTGACACGCCTGGTCATCCTTGAAAAATTAAGTACTTTAAAAGAACTTTATGATCTATAGAACCTGAGGTGCAATAATAACTAGTAGGCCTCTGGCCCAGTTTCAATAGACGATAGACTTGCTTTATTAGAATGGATAGAAGAGACACGTAAGTAGGAATAGGTGGCTGTGATAGAGCATAGTCGTGGCTAGACACCAGAGTTTCATGATATATACGGAAGCTAGTCAGCCTATTTGTAGATAATGCCTTGCCACAACATCTTGCCACGGGATGCAGCGCTGCCCAACGAACAAAGATGAAGCGACGAGGGCCTGTCTATAGAGCTTTTGCTACGTAGAGTTGGCTGTCCTTTCCAAAGGCAACTTGATCTAGGTTCCGGGTGGGGAGCTGAGAAGCAGGCTCCAGAGACGCAATGAAGCTCCGCGGCCAAAGTACGGCTTACAAAAAGGCACTTTGCCCCTCGAAAGCGCAGGTTGCACTTGGCGCGGGATAATAGCTAAGTATAGGATTGGCTCGGTTGTTTAGCAACAGCCGGGATGAGCTGTTAAACGGCGCATATATCTTCGAAATTATTGGAAAACCTAGTTTCGAACCTTTCTCAACCCCGTCAGGCATAAAACTTAAAAGGGGGTCTAGTGCAACGCAATTGTCAAATAAAGCTTTGCGGCCAAAGTGAGGCTTACAAAAAGGTACACCGCCCCTCGAACGCGCAGATTGCGTTTCGCGCGGTGTAATAATTAGACATCACATTGGCTAGGTTGTTTAGCAGCAACTGGGCGGAGCTATTAGAGGGAGCATAATTTTTGAGATCTTATTGGAAAACCTAGTTCCGACCTTTTTCGACCCGGTCAGGCATCAACCACGTGATCTCCGCGGAGGCAGCCTGCATTTCACAATCTGTCAATAAGCGTTAGGAGTAGGATGTGACGGTGTAACGGAATGGCTGCTTTATAGTGCTGTCGAAAGATAAAAACAAAGTACTTACCTGTCATGCACCTAGCAAGTTTGACCTAAGCCAGCTCGTCACAGGCCTTTATAGTACACTACCGTGAGATCACTCGCTACGGCACCGTTCATCATACAGCAAAGGCACTAATTATCATAATCGTGGGGATGGATGCTCTGTATCTGAGAAAGGTCATAGATAACGTTGCGCGACGACGGAGTAAACGTCCGGGTAAAAGCGTAACAACCGTTTTTCTCGCGCCTACCGATGAGGGCTTCGCGTGCATGATAAGGGAAGACGACGGTGGTGACCAGATCGATACTCATGCCGTTCGCAAAGAGTTCTGGAAGCTGTGGCTGGGGCTAGAGGGAACCAGATTCTTACGATCCACGCTGTCGGGCGGCGATATTGACACGGACATCGAGGCGGCTGACGTGCTTGACCGGACACCCACAGGTAATCCCGGTGGATTAAAAGACGACAAGACGCCGGGTACTCGTCAAGCAAACTCGAGCACACGCTTCAATCCCATCCCGGTTGCGACGCCCTTGGGAAACATATGGAGCAAGTTTGAGTACCGGCTTAGAGACCAATCGCGGTGTTTTCACGAGTTGGAGGAGGGAGATCGCCAGGGACGTTTCCTAGCCCCCTATCTTCGAGCCGCGCTAACCTTGCTACGAATGCAGGAAAACCACTCTCTCGAGGAACGCACTCCTCAGATAAAATTCCCAAGCTCTAAAGCTGACGATTCCTTGTTCAGAATCGATGAGGGAGCACGAGTCAAACTAGACGGAGAGTGGCATTCATGCGATTTTTGCAATTCCATTCCGCTTGGTCAGTTGCTAGAATGTCCTGACCAGGAGCTCCGTGTCTCTGAGACGGGGACGTCGGGAGCCGCACAGTCATGTGAGCTATATAGAATGTTCTATCCGTCCCCTGGAGAGCCGCTGGATCCGGTTTTGGAGTCAGCGCTTTTACCGGAAGAAAGTAAATATTATTCCCTCGAGTCAGAGTTGAGCAGTACACCAGCCCCAGGTCTACCAGACTCTGCCAAGTCATTGAAAGGCACTGCTTCCGCAAAAGGAGCTAAGAGACCTATGTCCGGGGGAGTAGAACACACTGCGAATACTGGTCATCATTTATACCGGCGGAAACGTTGCCGTCTCTTGACGTCGTCAGATAAGACATCACAGAAGAAGGCTATTGTAAAATTAGCACCCTTCTCTTTCGAAGCAGGCTCCAAGTTACCCATTAACTTACCGAAACTTACCATAACTTTAGGTTTGTAAATTCTCCTTTTCCCATGATTCGATTTCCTGGCGATTATGGCCACTTTTTCTAACGCTAATACTACAACACATCAGAGCCACCAACCGCGGAAGCTTCTAAACCAGTCCCAGTACTCCCAGAAATTGCAAGCCCAGGATATTTCTGGCTCCTTCACCGTTGGTTAGTCGCGTGCGACAATCACCATCACGCCGCGCCCGTCGGAAAGAAGTTACCCCGTAGGGTAGTCGATGTCGGAACCACCGATGATCCAAATCGCTTGCGCCTACAGCAGAGCGATGGCAGCGCAACCGGCAGGTATATCGCTCTCTCGCACCGCTGGAGCATAGGCTCCCATGCATGCCAGACCACGAGAGAGAACGTGGAAGATCGGCTACGCTACATCGAGTTCGACTCTCTCACCAAGACCTTCCAGGATGCTATCACTGTTGCTCGTCAGCTCGGTATACAGTACGTCTGGATCGATTCACTCTGCATAGTTCAGGACGACAGGAGAGAGTGGGTAAGTGAAGCGAAAAGAATGGAGTTCACATTCGCCGGGGCGTATTGCGTACTCGCCGCAACCCTGGCCGAGTACTCGGATGGCTTTCTCCGCAGATCCCCTGCGCATTTCACTAGATTGGGAAACAAGGCGCCATACGGATTCGTAACTAAGTCTGGTGCCGACTTCGAGCGAGACGTCGAAAAAGGGCAACTGGGCGCTAGAGGTTGGATCTTACAAGAACGCGCATTAGCGCGACGGACCATCCACTTCACGGAGGCGCAGACATATTTCGAGTGCGGGTCCAGCATTTGGTGCGAAACCGACACGTATATCAGGTAAGTGCAGGATAAGGCTTACTTTGACCCAGTTAGCGTTAAGGGTTGTCCATATATACTTTGACGGACTAACCTTAGACCGCAGTCACTCGTCAATTCTAAGCAGCTCCAACTTCCCGCGGTCTATCGGATCTCAGGAACCGGCAGATTGTAGAAGAGTATTTAAGGCCATCTTTGAGCGGTATTCGAAGCTGGAGCTCACGCAGATCAACGACCGGCCGGTCGCTATCGCTGGTTTAGAGTACCGACTGGCCCAGGCGTATGGTACGCACATAATATTCGGCATCCTTCAGAACCATTTTGCCGAGAGCCTACTCTGGCGAAGGGCCGGAACAGAGTGGATGGAACCTTTGGTAGACGCGACGAATTGGATGCTTCCGGACAGTAATGGCCTGCACGTGCCGACGTGGTCATGGACCGCCTATAAGGGCGGAATCAGTTACGACCTGCCTTCCCACGCCCTTTTCCGGGGGGACAGTATCGAGCTCATCACCTTCCCATGGGGGCCAAAAGGAATTTGCGTGCTAATGGCCCCGCTTGCGCAAATCAGGACAGGGTGTAGCATCGGCAAGTGTAGGGATGATAACGGCTGCGAGGTGTGGGATATACAGTCAGGGCGAATCGGTAGAATTTGGTTCGACGCTAGGCCACCGAGCCGCGGTGAAGCCCTAACCCTAGAATGCATTCCGCTCGCCGAGCGGATCTTGAGACAGGAGCCGCGGACACGTTCCACATGGATCGAAGGCATACAAGGCTGGCAAATTCGCTTCGTCATGTTCATTGTGCGCAGTGCTATAGCCGACCTCAAAATATGGCATAGACTGGGTGTAGGGGCAATTGAATCCGAGTATGTCACTGTCACAGAAAAGAAAGCGTTTGTAGCTTAATTTGAACTTTGAAACTTGGCGGTTGCTGAGATGTAACATGGCGAAAGCCTGGACAACGTCGGAGCTATAGCTGTGACGGAGGAATGAGGTGCTTTAGTGATTCTGGAGTGCTCTGGAGCACCGGAATATACAAGTACCTAGGTAGAGAGCGGTATAACATAGTTCCGCTGCTATATAAGCATACCATAGCGGAAAATAGTGTGGGCAAAGAATCGTTCTCTTGGCAGAGAAGCGTTGCTGCCAAAAGAAGCGTTGCCAATTGAGATGCGTTGTCTACCCAATTGTACTTGCTAGGTAGGCCCCAAGGTGTCAGTGTGGCTAATATAATGTGTATTATATCAAGCATTCAATTGTTGCTCTAGTAGGATGGTCTGGCCACCCACTCTGTCAGAAGGCGTTGCGTGTTCGAATCCTGTTAGAAATTTCTAATGCAAGCGTTTTAATTGTCTATTTTTTATTATAACCTGCGCTAGTGTTTTTAGCAACCTCTTTAGGTTTATATATCTAGCTTATTATATAATTATGCTTGCAAATAAAATAATATATAAGCTTATTATTAATTTTAATAAGATTTTTTTTAAATTATTTAGTTAAACTAAATTATAATAATCTTACTTAATTAATAGATCTAGTTAAACTACTATAGTTTAATATTATAAAGTAAATAAAACAAAGGGTTAATAAGCATAATAAAATTGTTAAAAGGTTTTTTTTATATGTTAATTTATATTTAAAAGCAAAGCGTATACTTAAGTTAATTGCCTTAAAAAAAACTATAGCTAGGTATAAAAATATTATGTTTTTATAAAAAGTTTTTTTTTAATAATACTTAAGGCCCTTGTTAGAGCAAGATAACCCTTGTTTTAATAAAAATTTTATTTTAATAAAATAAAATAATATATATAGCTATATAAAAATTATAAAATTAATAAGCTTAATATATTTTATAAGTTAATTAGCTACTTTAAAATATATATAAAAAATATATATGCGTTAGTTTATAATTTTATTAATATAAATTATATAATAATATAAATAATATTATTAAATTTATAATTAAAAAATAAAAATAATTAACTAGGTTATAAATTAAAATACTTTTATTATTTTATTATTTTTATTAATAAAAAAGCTATAAATTTAAGTATACTAACGTATCCTACAGCCATATTTGCTATCTGGCTATATTTGCCACTTTTTCTCACCTTTATACAAACAATTTCTTATAACTTAACTATATAATAAAACATTAATTTAAACTATTTAAAATTAGATTTGCTAGATGTTTTTTTTTTATTTTAACATGTTTGCGCATTATAGCCAAGCTTGCTGCATATTTTATAGTGTTGTGTGCAAGTTTTTTGCCTCCTTGTATAACTACTACTTGCATGCTTTTTTGCTATTTTTTGCGCAGCAGCTGCCCTAGTAGCTTATAACTTTTTTATATTTTATATATAAAGTAATCTTTTATTTTATAATTTTGTTTTTTTTATATAGTAATGTTAACTAAGTTAGTTATTTGCTATATAAAAAATTATAACTTTTTTTTTTAATAAAGCTAAATAATATATAATAGCTGTTGCGCTATATATAATTTGCTATATATTTTTAATAATATATATTAGCAAGCTATTTTAATGTTATATAATAAAATGTTTAATAAATATAAACTAAAATATTATGTTTTATATATTATTTAAAGTAATAAATTGTTAAAGTAAAAACAAGCTATTAAATAAAGCTTTAATTATAAAAATAGTTAAATAAAAATTTAGCTAAGTAATAATATATTTTAGGTTATATAGTACTAATTTTACTTTTTAAAAACTTTTTTATATGTTAGCTTTTATTATTAACGTGTTAAATATATTAAAAAACGTAAGTAAAAATTTTTTTTTTAATATATACATAATATGTGCTTATATTAAGTATTTAATTTTTTTTTTATATAACTATTTTAAAAAGCTAAAACAGCTAATATTAAAAAGCTAAAGCTTATGCAATAAATATGCTAGCATATAAAGCATAATAATATTATTGTTTTTTAATACTTTTTAAAATTATATAAATAATAGCTTTTATAGCTATTAAAAATTAAAAGTTAGTATATGCTTTTTATATAACTACTTATATATTAATTAAAATATTAAACTTAATTAATACTTTGCTTATTTATTATTTAGCTATTTTTTATAATTATAATAACTTAACTTTAAGCAATAAAATGCTTTTATACTAAAATAATAAATAGTTTTTTTTTATAATAATAGTATATAGCAAAATAATATAGCTATATAATAAAACAGCTTAAATAACTATAGCTTATGTATAATTGCTTTGCTATACTATTTTTAAGTCTTTTATATAATTAAATATAATTATAACTATTTTAAATAAAATTTTGCTTATAATAAATTTAGTCTTATTAAAATTATATATATTTTTTTTTAAACTTTATATTTTGCTATTATATTTTATATAAAAGCAAACTACTTATAGTATTTAAATAAATTTTTATATAAAACGCGCTAGTAATTAATTTAGCAATTAAAACGTATTATAAAAGCTAGTTATTATTATATAAAAGTAAAAGTCTAGTTTTTGCTAACATATTTTTTATTATATAACTTTAGCAATTAGTTAACTATATTTTTAATACTACTATGCCTAAGTAAAAATAATTATATAATAAGGTTAAGTATATATTATATAATAGCTTGCTCTTTAAATTTAGTAAGTTTTTAATTATTAGTAGACCTATTAAATATTATTATACAACCACGTTTTTAGTTAGAAAAGGTTATATATAATACATTATAAATTTTAGCTGCGCATTAAATACTTAGTTTTAGGTTTGTATAAATTGCTTAAAGCGCAAAAATAATATTAGACTTTTTTTAAAGGCCTACTATAATAGGTAGTAAAGATATAGTAGATTAAAAGTTATGCATACAAAGGTAAAAAAAGTGGCAAATATGGCCGGGTAGCAAATATGGCCATAGAATATATTATTTATATTATTATATAATTAATATTAATAAAGTTATTAATTATTATATACAGTAGGGCAACATTAATTAAGAGCAAAAATAAAAGTTTATACTCTACTACTTTATTATTTTTAATAATAAAAACTATTATATAATAAAATTAAAAAACTAAAAAAAACTTTTTATATAAAAGTTAAATAGTTAAATTCTTTAGCTACTAACTTTTTAAAATAGTTTTAAAGCGTTTAGTATTTTTATTATTATTTTAAAAACAAGGCTAAAAAGCTTAAGATTTTATATAGCTTCAAACGTTAAAAAAAACAAGCAATAAAACTTTTTTATTATAATTATAATTTTTTTATTTTTCTTTAAGTCTTAAACAATATAGAAAGAATTTTTAAAAAATCATTATAGTATAAAGTTGTTGAGATATTAATTATTATAAAGTGTAGGTTTTAGTTGTTTTAGGTGCAAAATCACGGGGTGCTCGTGATTTGTGTTGGGCGACTATAATATAGTTATTTTATAGCTATATTTAATATTTAGCTACATTTAATTTTATTATATCTATTACATTTTAATTTAATAAATTATAAAGTAATTAAAATAAAAAAAGTATTACTAGATTTTTTATTTTAATAAAAAGTAAATAGTTTTATTTATCTTATTATATTATTAAAAATAATAAAGTTATAAATTTATATAAAAACCTTTTTATTAATATTTTTTTATAATTTTTGCTTATTTAATACTTTAATAACTAGTTATAATAATAAAATAAACTTAGTTTTTTTTTTTCATTATTTTTTAATTTAATTTTTTTATTAGCGCGCTTATTTAGCTTATTATATAATAAAAACTTTAGTTAATATTAATAATTATTAAATTAATATATAAATTTAAGCTTAAAATATAAGCTAATTAGTATTAAATTTATATTATTTTTTTAAAAAATTGTTACTAAGCTTAAATTAAAAAGCATTTTAATAAAGTTAATTTATATTTTTTAAGCAAATAAAATTTTAGCTTTATTGTTAGGATATAATAGTGCAGATTATATACTTGCACTTTATACACTATACTGCCATGCATATATACTGCTTATATTTTTATATAGCATTACCTTTCTCTTTATTATTATTATATTATATTATTACCACTTTTATTATTATAACATTGTAACCTTGTTCTTATTATTTATTATTATATAACTTTAATTTATATACTATAAATAATTAATTTATCTTAATAATTTATTTGCTTTAAGCAAAATATTTAAATTTATAACTTAATAATTTAATTTAAGTTAATATTATTATTATTATTAAAATATAATAGTGCAGGTTATATACTTGCACTTTATATATTATACTGCTAATATTATTTTATAGCATTGTTTTATTATTATTATTATTAATGTTAGGGATAAGGTTATAATATTATAATAATAAAGGTGGTGGTAATAATAATAATGATAATAAAAAGGAAGATAATGCTATAAAGAAATATTAACAGTATATATATATAGCAATATAGTGCATAGAGTGCGAGTATGCAATCTGCACTGTTATATCCTAACAATTAATATTATTATTATTATTATTAACCTTCTTGTTATTATAACATTATAACTTTGTTTTTAATAATTATTAAGCTTTAAATTATGTTTAAATTATTATAATAAGTAACTTTTTTTATTATAAATATATTTTTAAACTAATATATATTTACTATAATTATTTTTTTATTTAAAAAACTTAGAAACTTAAAGGCTATAAAATTATGCTTTTATTAAAAAGTATTAATATAAGTATAATAGTTTATTTAAACAAGTATACTTTTAGTTATTAAAATATAAATTTAATTATAAAAAGTAGTGCTAGGTATTAAAAAATATAAAGTTAATTTTAAATTAATTTAGCTATATTATAAAACTTAAGGTTAGTAATATTATATAGTTTTTAAAATAATAAAATAAATATTATATAATTTATTATATAATAAAAAAATTAAAAAATTAAGCTAAAACATATTTTATGCAAATTTTTATGCTAAATTAAAAATTATTTTTAATATATTAATTTTTTAAATATGCTTTACTAAGCTATATTACTATTAAATAACTAGTAAAAGTAGTATAGCTTTTATATAAAAATAAAAATTATTATTTATTATAATTTTAGTTAGCAACTATAGTATTTAAAAGCTTAATTTAATAATTTGCGTAACATTATATATAGCTTATTTAAATAATATAAAGTTTAAAAATTAGTTAGATTATCGCTAAATCTAAAGTAATTATAAAACTTAAAACTAGCATAAATGCTATTTAATTAAATATATTAAAGCAAACATTTTTATTTTATTTATTAAGTTTTATAAAATTATATACTTTTATATTTGTTTATATACTTTATATAACAAGGAAGCCGCCACTGGGTACGTACTTACAACACGCACCTATAGGGTACGTACCTTAGTACGTACTGCGGCGACCGCTCTTTAAGGATTAACTGAAGGCCTAATAAGGCCTTGCGGCCACACACAATTAATACACCAGATAGAAGTAATCTTTTATAGCTACTTTTTAAAATCTAGCACATCACCTTGCAACGTACTAAGCCCTAAACCTTACACTTTATAAAAATATTTTTAATAAAATAATATATTATATTAACATATAATTTATAAGCTATTTTTAACTTTTTAATATGTTTTATAACGCTTTATATAAGCTTATTTTATAATAGCGCAAAGTTTTTTTAGTAATAAAACTATTATTAACTATAGTGTAAGTAATTATGTAGCGTAAACGTTTTAAAACTATAATTAGTTTTATATTTTTTATTTTAAATATAATTATAGTATTAAAATTTAATAAAATACTTTTATATAAAAAGGTTATATTTATTAGTTTAATATATATAATTTAAGTATAAAAAAATTAAACAAAGTTAAATATTTTAAATAAAATTTTATTATAGGCAACGTTTTTTTATTCTAGCTTTTAATATTAACTTTAAGTTATACTAATAAAAAATAACTTTAAAGATTTAATATAGCATACTTAATAAATACTTTTTTGCAAACTTTAATAATAATTTTATATTTATATTAAATAATATGTTTATATATACTATATATATTATATAAAAGAAAAATTAAAAATATAACTCTATAGTTTTAAATTAGTTATTATATTTGCTTAACATAAACTATATTAAAAATATATTAAAAGTTTTTAAAAAATAGATTTATAATGTAAACCTTAAGCTAAAACTATTAAATAAAAGCAAAAAGTATTAATTTTGCTAATAAAAGCTATTATATAATAATAAGAATTAATTAAGTAAAAGCTGCTTAATAACTTCATTAATAGTATGCTTTATAAGGTTATAGTAGTTATTATAACAATAAAATAGTATATAAAGTATTAATTATATAATTAAAAAGTTAAATTAATTATAATTAAAATATATTATTTAAAATTGTTTTATTAATAAAATAAGTAAATAAATTAAATATTTATATTATATAATAATAATAGTAAATTTAATATTTTAAATATTGTTCTTTTTTTTTGTTTACTAATTATATAGTTATATATATATATAAATAAATTATTTATATTTTTAAATATATTTAATATTTAAATAATAAAAATTTAATATATAAAAAAGTTTTTAAAAAATATAATTACTATTATATAACTTAAAATATATTATTATATAGCTAAATTTTTGTTTAACTACTTTTATAATTAAAAACTTATTAAATAGTTTGTTTTTATTTTAGCAATTTATGATTTTAAATAATATATAAAATAACTACAATATTTTAGTTATTATTTATTAAAATGTTAATTTAGTAATATTAAAATAGCTTGCTAATATAAATTATTAAAAGTTTATAATAAATTATATATAATATAATAATATATTTTATAGCTATATTTAATACCTAGCTATATTTAACACTTTTGTTTTATATAAAAAACGTTTATGCATAACTTTATAACTTAGCTAATATTAATGCTATAATATTATAAGTAGTACTAATTAATTTATAATAAAATAATAAGTTTAAATATAATTTTTTTATTTAATAAGTTATTAAGTTACATATTAAGCAAAAATTATATTATAATATAAATATTATAATAATATATAACTTGTTTAATATTAAAATAATTAAAATAAAAAAATATTATTAAATTTTTTATTTTATTAAAAAGCTAATAATTAGATTTATATTATTATATAATTTAAATTAATAAAGTTATAAATTTATATATAAATTTTTTTACTAAACTTTTTTTAATAATTTTTATTTGTTTAATACTTTAATAGCAAGCTAACTAAAAATGCTATAATTATTAAAAAAATTATATTTAAACTTATTATTTAGTTATAAATTAATTAATTAAATTTATATTATTATAGCATTAGTAATACACCTAGTTAAAGGGTGCATGTTAATATAAGCTAAAGGCTTATATTATTATGCATGGTGACATAGATAAAATATATAGATTAAATAAAATTAGATAAGGCGCGTATATAATAAGATTGTTTCCTGCCGTAGCCTTTATCTATGTCTGCCTTACTAATATATCTTACTTTTATTATAATAATTTATACCTACTTTTAGATCACCTTATAAATTAATGCTTCTAGCTAATTTTATTATAAAATTTAAACTAAATTAAACTATTTTAATAACCTAGTTGTTATTATTTTACTTTTTTAATTTTTTTTAAAAACAAAAAGTATTATTTTGCTCGGCCTGCAAATTTAAGTTCGCTATTAAACTAACCATAATTAATAAGCTACTAATTATTTTTTAAAATAGCAATCTTCACTAATATTATTAACTAAGCCTTTAATTGCATACTTTGTTAAGCAGGCTAGTAAGCATAAGCTAAAAGCACTTAGCAATATTTATTTATATTTTATAATGTGCAAATATTTATAAAAACCTTAATAAATTTACATTTATTTACTTTGTATTAATATTAATAAAGTACTTTAAAGTTTTATTTTATTATTACTTTAATTATAACATAGTTTGCCTTATAATATTTAAGCTATTTTAAAAGTAATTATAAGCATATAAAATATTAAAAGCTTAAGCATTAAATTATATATTTATAGTTTAATATAGCTAAGCAGCTAAAGCATATACTAAGCTTTAAAGTGCTACTAAAAATTATGCTTAAAACTTTAAAACTAAAAGTTAATAATAATTAAAAACAAAGTTGCTTAGTTTTTTTAGCGCCTAAGCTTTTTAAAGTTTTATTAAAACTATATAATTATGTTTATAATTACTAGCCTATATATAAACGCACTATAAACTGCTTAAAAATAAACTATAAAGCAAATATATAACATAACTTATATTTAAAGCAGCTAAACAAAATATAAAATTAACTACTTTAAGCATTAAACTATAATATAAATTAAACGCTATAAAAGCTTTAAAGTTTAAACAAAAAAAATTTAAAAATTTTTAAATTAAAATAAGAACAAAAAAAAAAAACTTTAAAAAGGTGGCTTAAATATATTAATTGCTAATTTTTATTATAAAGTCAAGTAATTATTAAACTATATTATAACTTTAAAAGTTTTAAAAAACTAGTTATAAAAACAAATAATAAATTAAATAAATTAGTTATTATTATTTATAGTAAACAATATAAAATAAAAAAACGTATATTTAAATTTTTAATAAACTAATTATAAAATTTTTAAAAACACTTAGGTAAAAAGTGATTTTAATTAGCAAGCTTTTAAAAATACGTTATTATTAAAAAATCTATCTTTTTAAAGAATATATCATAATAAAAATAATAAACATAAGCATTACACTATAAAAATAAGTTTAAAATTTAAAACTAAACTATTAAACAAACGCAAAAAAAAAAAAAAAAAAAAAAAAAAAAAAATTAACATTAATAATAAAATAATAAAAAAAAACAAAAAAAAAAAAAAAAGGCAAGCTATAAATCTTAACCTTAATAATAGCAGCAATTTTTTATTATTTTTGTTTAATTTTAAATATCAAACAAAACTATAAAAAACATAAGCTTTTATATAAAACATAAAAGAGCAGCGCTATATTAAGCACTAATATAAGTAAAAAATATAAAACTTAAAAAAAAAAAACGTTAATATGTTTATTTTTAACTACCTTAATTTAAATAAACTAAAAATAATAATAAATAAACAAAATATTATATATATATAAACATATATTAGTTTATTTTTTATATAATAAATATATGCTAAAAAAAAACAGTGTTTTTAATAAAGCCTAGCTATAAAACCTTTTTAATTATTTTTTAAACAGATTAGCTTTTTTATAGTAAAATAAAAAACTTATTGCTAAAAAACATATTAAATAATTTTAAAAAAGTTTTAAATTAATGCTTAAAGCTTTTAAGCGCTAATTTAAAATATAACCTGCTTATATTAGTTAAAAAATAATAAAAAAGCAACTAACTTTAAAAATATTGCTAAAAACTATAAAACATTGCTAATATATATTTAATATAAGTTAACTTATGCTTAATGCTTAAACATACTATTAAACAATTATAATAATTAACTTTTTATTATAATAAAAATTTATAAATAATTTAATAAGCTTATTAAAGCTATACTTTAACTATTTAAAGCAAAAAATACTTTATATAAGTATAAATAAAAAGTAAAAAAGCGCAATAAGAATTAAAATATAAACCTTAAAATATATACTTAAACATTAAGCTTAATAGCATATTAACAAAATTATTATTTAATATTTATAATATTAATAAAAACATTATAAAAGCACTATTACAATCTTTTTTTATAATAAAATAATAGTTATTAATTAAACTATTATAGCTAACATATTCTATAGGTTAATTGCATACCTAAGTTAATTGCACACTTTTTTTAACGTTTGTACACACAATTTTTAACTTATTATATTTTTATTACACATTATAGTAGGCCTTTAAAAAAAGTTTAATATTATTTTTACACTTTAAGCCTTTTATATAAACTTAAAACTAAGCATTTAATATGCAGCTAAAATTTATAATATACTATTAATAACTTTAACAAACTAAAAACGCGGCTATATAACTATATATAATAACAACTTTAATAAGCAAAAACTTATTAAATTTAAAAAGTAAGCTATTATATAATATATACTTAACCTTATTATGCAATTGTTTTTATTTAAGCATAGTAATATTAAAAATATAGCTAACTAATTATTAAAGTTATATAATAAAAAACTTGTTAGCAAAAACTAAACTTTTATTTTTATATAATAATAAGTAGCTTTTATAGTATATTTTAATTATTAAGTTAATTACTAGCGCGTTTTATATAAAAATTTATTTAAACATTATAAATAATTTGCTTTTATATAAAATATAATAGTAAAATATAAAGTTTAAAATATATATATATATAACTTTAATAAAACTAGATTTATTATAAGCAAAATTTTATTTAAAATAGTTATAACTATATTTAATTATATAAAAAACTTAAAAGCAGTATAGCAAAGCAATTATAAATAAGCTATAGTTATTTAAGCTATTTAACTATATAGCTATATTATTTTATTATATATTATTGTTATAAAAAAAAAAAATTTATTATTTTAGTATAAAAATATTTTATTTTTTAATATTTAAGTTATTATAACTATAAAAAATAGTTAAACAATAAATAAGCAAAATATAAATTAAGTTTAATATTTTAATTAATATATAAGTAGTTATATAAAAAGTATATACTAACTTTTAATTTTTAATAGCTATAAAAGCTACTATTTATATAATTTTAAAAAGTATTATAAAAATAATAATATTATTATATTTTATATGCTAGCACATTTATTATATAAGCTTTAGCTTTTTAATGTTAGCTATTTTAACTTTTT
>Ga0247782_1000420_pt1 | contig 29263 bp, 33 predicted proteins | sample UWRJL019104C5_FD_179928 | JGI IMG/M metagenome (GOLD analysis project Ga0247782, IMG submission 179928) | Plant litter microbial communities from Arlington Agricultural Research Station in Wisconsin, United States - UWRJ-L019-104C-5 | ecosystem: Environmental > Terrestrial > Plant litter >...
GGGGAATTGAGGGGCATGGCATGCTTTCAACTCACATCAGCAAGCAAAAGCATCATAACACTAGTCATAGTCCCATCACTCGTGCGCGTCTTCTCCGCCGCGATATCCTCGTTAAGGGCGTGCACTACCAGGTAAGTCCAGTACGCGATGGCCGATCTCGCGCGAATGAAGACCTCCTTCTCCGTGCCCCGTGGCAGTCTGTGCAGCGAATGAGCCATGGTCATCAGGATGAAGAGCGCCTTTAGGGGGACGGGGAGCAGGGAGTATGCGGCCGCTGTAGGTAGCTTGACGCGAGAGTCCTCGAGGAGTAGCTTCAGCGGCGAGGATCGCTCGTATACTTCGACGTTGTCTGTGTAGCTCGAGAAAATTATCGTGTTAGCTATCTGGTACTGGATACCGTTCTTTTGTCGTAGGTACTGATGTGGCTGTATGTAGGTAGGAAAGAGGTGTAACATGCTATAGGACATTGTGCTATAATAAAAAGTTGGGTGATCCAAAGAAGAAACTTGCATGTGTAAGAAGCCTGCATAGCAGCGAGATTCTCGCTCTTAATCTCGAACCGCAAAATCGTGTCCAGGACCTTGGCTTGCGACGGGCCAAAGATAGCCAGTGCGCCAAACTTATTCTGAAGCCCGACGTCGTCGCTAACGGCGCTATCTTCACCGCTACTGCTACTGCTACTTTCAGAACTTCGAGCAACAATCATCGCATCCGAGTCCGTCTTCGTTGCATCCTCGTTATCAGTAGTGTGGGAAGTGCCGCCGCCAACCCTAACTTTCTGTTGTGGCTGCTGCTGCTGCCGCCGCCGTTGTTTACGCGCCGTCACTTTCCCCGGCGCCACCCACCGCAGCGGTTGCTTCTCCTCATACCCCGGACACACGATTCCGTTGTTGCGGCATCGGTTACATACGGGCTGCGTCGCATCGCAGACTAACCTCCGCCGGAGACATTCCCAACAATGTCTCTGGCGACCCGCCACGCTTGGACCGGCCGTGGATGATGATGATGTATCTGTCAAGCGGGCCATCCAGATAGTGCTTGTCCTACAAACCTAGGCCCAGGTGTATGTATGTCGTCGTTATGTCGTCGTGCAGCTTTGTGTACTACAGTCCCAGTCGTATCAACCTTTCAGATTCGTCGTTTGTTGCACACGTTCTGCTGTCAAGTTAGTTTTACAAGACAATTAAAACAGGAGATTCTTGCCAAATCAACACTCACTATCATATTGTTTACCTTACTTAATAGCGTATGTTGGATGTATTTTATATAGTCGGCTATGCTGTAAGCATTCTATCTATCTTTCCAGGACCGACCCACCACAACGGGGCTGTGATCCTGGAAGTCCCGCCATGTGAGCAGGGGTCCTTGGCAAGGCGCATTCCCAATCATCGGCTCGCATCCGGCGTCGCCAGGGCGATCTCCGGAGCCATTGCCTGATCGTATAGGGCTGTGCAACAAAATAAGGATATAATATCTTGTCCTATCGATTCTACAAAGTCCTACGTCAGTTTGTCTCTCTCTTGCTGTTTTTCATTGGATTAATTACGTACGCCTTCCATATTGCAGTACCGCGAACAGCTCCAAAGTATCAGCACTAGTCAAAGTCCTAAGTTGACTTGGTTTGGGTTTGAATCATTTCACGTCACGGAATGGGTTAGTTCAAGATATCACAGAAGCGCGGGGTACTACCTACATAACTATCTACTGCATGTTGCACAGTCGTGGCTCGTGCATCCAATACATATTTCTGCCTTAAACTCCAGGGGTATTATTTCCGTGATTCCTCCCTCCACCAAGTAAATGTGCTGGGGCTTTCATCTCGTAAACACATTAAGCATACCTCGTCAACGAGATATCCGTCTCTAAACGCCCGCCCTATCAGAATGGTGAGTTCACAACGTCATCCCTGCCCAGCTTGTAACGGCCACTCTGGCGTGTGCCGATCCTCCCCGAACTCCGCCTCGGCGTACTCAACCGCTGGAAATCACCGGCAATGCTCTCCCGCGTCGGTCGGCTCAGCTTGTTCTTTCCCACCATCTGGACCTCGTTGGGAAGGGCAACAATGACATTCTGGTCCGTACCGAACTTGAAGTCGTCCGCCTTCACGTCTTCAGTGTATCGTTTGATGATGTAAGGAGCCTTGGCACCGCGAAGGACCTTCTGAAGGTTCCAGTCTACGATGTAAGGGCCCGTGGCTGTGATGATCGAAGACTCCTCGCCAGCTTGGCTCGTGTTAAATCGAGCTGGAGTGAACGAGACACCTTTACCAGTTTCATGGTGGAATTGCGCAACATGTTCAGGTGTCAGAGCAAGACGACGAGGTTGCGGCTTAGCATCTGCCGCAAACGATTTTTCGAAACCAAGCTTGCCTTCGTTTCTGCCTGACTTCTGCAGGGCATCAATGAGAAGTAAATATGTTCGGCACGTTGCCAGTACCCAGCGGCCGTCGGCAGACACATCAAGGCCGATAATAGGTTCGCCGAGTGCCGGGATATGAGTCTTCGCATTGATTCCAATACGGTCGAACAGACGAATATCTCCCTTGTTGGAGGCCACTGCAATGTAACCCTTCTCCGTGGTCGAAACAGCAGAGAAGTCATTCTTCGATGCATACTGCTTGAGCTGAGAATCAACAAGCTTGGCGCCAGATAGACGAGGATCAACTCTGAATAGGGCATTCTTCGAGACGCCAAGGAAAGTCGGCTCATGCGTCATCTGGGCGAACTTGTTTTCGGGTGCGATTTCAAGAACCGGGATGTCTTCATGCACATTCCACTCGTCAACAACCTTTCCGTATTCGAGGTCCATCCGGTAGAGCTTGTGTGGGTCGTCATTCTTCTGCAAGATCATATTGCGATCTTCGTTATGCAACATGACCTTCCTGGGGCTGAATAGTTCACCCTTGGGTGTCTCGACTTTGGAGATGTTCGTGGAGAATTCAAGGTTGTTGTTTGGTGAGTGTTTGAAGACGCCAATCTTTGAACCACGGACAACAAAGGACCGGTCATGCTTGTATCCGACAGCCAATCCCGAATTCGTATATTCATCCTTGGGCTGTGTCTCGACATCATCCTGATCTTCTTCGCTGTCGTAATGTTCGCTTCGTGCTCGGTCATCCTCTGCCTCCTCGTCCTCCTTGTCCTCCTCTTCTTCCTCTTCCTCTACGGGAGCATCGTCCATGGTTAAATTTTCAAAGGCATCAAGAACGTACTGCCGTTCTTGCTGTTTCACCTTGGCCCATTTCTGCTCATTGAGCTGTTCCCACAAGGCCTGCATGAGTCCTTCTTGGAATCTGGTGAGAGCATCTTGGTCTTTGAATCGGAGTAGCCAGGAGTAAGCAGATCCATCTTCAGTAAACTGGTTAAAAATGAATGACAGGAACTCAAAGTTAAACACAGGGTTCATGTCGGCGATGACAGGGATTCCCAGCCACTCGTTCTCTTTGCTAGCCACGTGTAGCCAATAGTTCCAGTTACCTATGTCTGAGACTTTGGTGGCGACAGACGGGTCTTTAAGAATGAATGCTCCCGAGGGGAAATCGAAGAAATGCAATTCCGCTAGCTCGAGAGACAGAATCTCAAGTGCCTCGGGTTCGGGTGGAGCAGTGGGCGGCGCCTTGGGGCCGGCTGGTGCTGCTTGTTGAGGCTCCTCGTCTTGGTCGTCAGCAAGGACAGTTTCGATTTTGCCTGCCAGATCCCTCTTCGCGCTCGTGTTTGCCTCGTTCCGTAGCTGAAACATGGCGTCGGACGAGTCTATCGACCTGGCTAGGGTTGGGCTATGGACTGGACTGGCCTGTGGGATGGGTTGCTCGTCGTCAAACTCGAACTGTCGGAGGTCGTCTTCGGAGGCGGTGGTATGTGGCTTTCGGTATTTCCGCTCGTATTGGCACTGTTTGGCTATACGTTCAAAAGCGGCTACCTGTGCAGACTCGACAGAGGAATCACACACAAACTCGTAGAGATCGCCCACGTCACCGCTCAAGTCTTTCCAGGCAAGAACCTTCTCGGATCCGTCCCGACTCTCTACACGGAAATGAATCGCTTCGTCGAGCAGGAATGTTTTTTCGTCCTTTTCGGTTGCAAGTGCGTTAATCTCTGCGTCTTCGCCCTCTTCTTCGGCAAGTAAGTCTTCTTCGCCTTCTTCGTAGACTCGTTGAACTACAAGTTGGTATTGGAAGTCCTGGCCAGTTCGACGAATGCGGGCGGCGGCGTCTTTAAATATGAGTTCCGAATAACCTTTCGGAGAAAGCGGTCGAACAAGATAAAGTTGGCCCTGTGGTAGTTCAATCATCGACTCTTGACTGTTACTACCGAATAGTAGTTTGCCGACTGGGAGCCATTAGTCAGTATCGCACGGGTTAGGGATGCAGTTCAAAGGAGTTACGAAATAGAATACGATACAGCAGCATAGCGCTCGCGTCATACGAGGAGGGGCAAGGCAGCTCTAGAGGCAAAGTCAGGGAATACCGAACTTACCATTCTTAAGGACGAACATCGTGCTTGCCACGTCAACTTTGGCAATTATACTGGGACCCTCTGCTTGATATATGCTTCTGTTTTGATGCGCACAGCAAGCGCATCCAACAAGGTTTTAATAGTGGCAGCGTCTTGTGTGTTGTCAATATAGAGATTAATACAGATGTATACGGATAGCGTTTTGTTCATGATGTGGGGGGGAAACAGTGCCAGGGCAACAGCAAGCCAGACATGGAACCTTAGAACCTACTGCGTCATTCCAAGATTGTAGCCAGTAGTCTTTGATTGGTTGTCACATTCCTTTGGAGGTCCAAAAGTGGGGATAGCACCGCCACTTTCTCCCCTAGGCAGCGATGCCCACTTCTGATAGCAGTTTCCTTTGAGCCCATGATGCTGCTTTAGACACTACAAGGACAGCAATTATGCAATACAAGGTAATTTGTATGAATCAGCTATGAAGTTCTATAGCAGAATTTACTTGCCAATTTTCCCGTGGTAGCATGGTTGCAACGTAGTCAGTAGATAAGTAGCCTTCCTTTTATAATCCCATCATGGGTTAGGCCTCAATTTACTCCCAAGAAGATCTAACTATCGTAAATACCTACTTAGCACTGTCGATTCTGATCACCGGTGTCCGATTCGAAGCTTAGACCGAGTAGGGTGGACGGTATAATGCACCTGGGGACTGATAGGTATCTAGCGATGAAAAGTCCTTGCGGACTTGCATAGAGTTAGTAGTTCAAGAATGTATTCCTAATATGCTTTCTCCTAAGATATTGTGAGGTAACTAACTGTGTCTTAGTGGTATCATATATGATAGCTAAAATCCTTTAGAAGGAATAAGAAATGCAGGAACATTAATGTCAAGCAAACATGCTTCCGCCAAATAATATACAAGATAAAAAATGAAAATAGCTGGAGGTTATTTCTGCAAATTGGTAGATTCAACACACATCGGCTTTACCCTATGTATGGATTACTTGTTCCAGAGCTGCACCCACGGCGCCTGCACCAACAACAACCCAGAGCCATTTATTCTTAAGCACGTCAGCTTTAGGCCAGACAGAGTTATGAGTTTCCCTGAATTTTTGGAAGTCCGCAAACTTCTCCGGGTTGGACTCAGAGTATCGCCTTGCCTGGTGGCGTTCAGTCTGCTTATCCCCGCCAACGTAGCGGAGGAAGAAGTAATTGGCGATGCCACCCAGGATCTCGACAGGGGCCAGCATGTCCGATCCGTACAGTAGTAGAGGGAACGAAAGGTGCACTAGCGTATCCCCAAGATAGCTAGCAGGTGTTAGTAATACTTCTCCTACATATGGGGCAGATTCACAAATGCTTACTTGGGATGGCGAACCAAACTCCATACACCTTCGCGGCAGACAGATGTCTCGTCTCGCGCTGAGTCCTTAAATTCTTCTAGTTGCACATCCGCCAGAACCTCCAGAGCGAATCCGGCAGAAAACAGGGCGACCGCTAGCGCCTGGACGACGGGGTGATATCCGGTCAATACAGCGCCTTGATGGTGGAAAGGTGCGGTGATCGGAAGTGAGATAATAGTCTGGATGAGAGCTTCGGGCAAGAACAGAGTGAAGAGAGCCTTGTTCCAGAACCCCTCCTCGAGCTTTTCCGCTTCGTACCTAGGATCATCGTCTCCTTTACCTTGGCGTCGTCGCTTAATGCTTCTGCTGGCGATGCGGTAGAAGAGACGTCCTCCCCAGAGAGTGACCCCCGTCAACAGGAGCCGCTCAGGTCGTGATAGAGTACCAAAGGCTTGTCCGAAGGTCAAGCCACGCACGTATACCTTTCTTCCAATGGCGCTCCACCACCCATTCACCATTGGAGCAACAGGCCATAACCAATCCTTGGCCTCGACACTGTTGGTGGCTCGGCCAATACCATACGCAACAACAGCTAGTGGCGCATGGAGCTGAAGACTGGGCAGGATTGTGTCTTTGAAGATTCCAACGTCGAGTAGAGCACGGCTTAGAGGAACATGGTAAGACACGGTCGACGGGACTGGTGAGGACTGCAGCGGGCTAGTCGAGGCATTGTAGCCCCTGCCGAGAGGTTGGTTCGGACTCCCTGGATAGGACATGGTAGAGTTCGATCCAACTACTTCACATGAATGCCTTTGGAAGAAACCCTCGGGCAGGATCTAACCCGGGAGAGCAACAAACACTTGTGGCGAGTGTAAAACAGAGGGTGGAGGAACAACGCTGTTTGTGCGGGGTATCGCACAACGCGGGGATGACATCATTTTATACTTAAAGACTACCATGTCTCATTACCCCACGTAACCTGGCTGTCTATTGTTTCCAATTCATCCATTTACCCTTTTGGAGAGCACGCCACGTGACTATGTGTGACGATTCTACAATATGCACTGTCGTTGAAGCATCATTCACCAAGCGCGGCCCACATGTTTGAACGCACTTTACGCGTAGGATAATACCATGTTACGAGACTTGGCTTTTGATGTAAGCTCATCATTATGGGACAATATCCATTTTTCAGAATGGCCCTTCGTCCAAATCTCCATCATTGCGATGAGGCTTCTGACCTCCATTGCATATCTAAGGTGCCTAAGTATAGGCGGAATAGGCTATACATCTTGTTGTTACAAACATATGAAAGAATGCTGGCCGCGCAGCAAGTCATTGATACTCATATCCAGAGTTTTCTCTGTAGGTCGTCAGCAAAGCGTCCGATTTTCCTGTAACTCCTAGTTGTCGTCACTCTCGTCTTCGTCTTTCTGCTTTAAGGTTACTTCGATCTTGCCATTCCTGCCGGGAGTCGTATGAAGTTCATATTTCCCACCCAGAACCAGGTCCTTGGCTACCAGTTCTCGGGTACGGCCCAAACTCTCGATGTCTGCGATTCGTTGTAAAGTATCCTCCAGGAACTGTCGGAAGCCTGGCTCTGAACAGATCTCTTTAAATGCACGGTACATCGGCACGGAGCTGGCGCGGACTTGCGCCGTGCTAGTAATAGTAAAAAGGTTCAAGCGGTCAAGCTCTCGGATGAAGTCAGCTCTCGTCATAATTTGTTGCGCTTTGTGCATCGCGTACGATGGCAACACATGGCCTGTCTCTGGGTCGTACGTGCTTTCCATCTCCTCTTCCTTATCGACGAGCGCCTGCGCGAACACCATAGATGCAGACTATCCTCAATTAGCAAAAACCACATTATCCCCAGGTAGAGTGGGCACTTACAGCCCATTTCTGCTGGTCCATCACATCATCGTCCATCTCTGAGCCAAGAATCCAGCACTGATTCAAGAACCATGTTTTCTCGGTCTCCTTGATTGTCTCGCATGTGGCCAGCATATCGCGGGACTTAGCGACACGATTTAAGAAGGACAGGCGTCCACCAACACGGCTGTAGACCTCCTCGAGGGTTTCGTTGTCGAGCATCTCATTGTAGTAACGGAATCGATAGCGTTGCAGAGCCGATAAGGCTTGTTGCTTCGGCAAGTCCGTCACCGGGATGACCTCCATTCTCGTAGCCAGCTGCTTGAACCGCTCAAATATCCAGTAGTCGTCGGTGTTGAAAATCATCGTTACCAGGTTCGCCGCAGCCCACTGCTCTGCCCTCTGCTGAAGAAGCTCGAGAAGGTCACGGCCGTCCTCGTCGTCTCGGATTAACTGCATTTGGTTGAGGATTAGAATAAGAGGCTTATTCTTCTGGTTCCTGTGACGCAATGCAACCTTTTCTAGCTTATTCAGAGCCCTTTCGATATCCAGCAAAGCGGTAGTGTCTCGAGGGCCTTTTTCATTGAAATAACCCCCTATATAGTCCTCGTGAAATTCATAATCAAGCGCTTTCCCGAGCCGTATCCGGAATAACTCCAAGTCGGAGTGTGCCTCGAACATGGCGCAACCTTCACCGTCGATCTTCCGCATGGCTTCCAGCAACATACTGCTCTTGCCACAGCCCTTGTCGCCCATAATGAGGTAGTAGTGGCCCTTCTCGGAGCCGTCGATAATAGCGTCTATCTTGCTCTGTTCTTCGCGCTGCACCCAATGCTTTGGCATAGGCGGGGATGGTATTTCCTTCCCGAACGCTGCCAGTTCTAACACAGGGTCACCTGGTCCAAAGGCATTCGCAATCTTTTGAAGCTGGATATGTTTATATGACTTGTGATAAATGTACCCAGTGGCAGCAAATCCAATGCCAAGAACTAGAACAGAGGCAAATGTGGTAGCAGCAGATTCTACCGCCTTAGACCAGAGAGGATGTGGCCCATCTTCACGGGAGCCCTGCGTTTGCTCCTGGTAAGCTCGTTGTGTTGATGAGAAGCCCTGTCGAGGTGGGGGCCGTAAATGCCGTGTTTGGGGGCCGATTCTAACGGTTTGATTTGACACTGTGGATCTCAATGGCTGGAGACGGACCCCCAACCTGGCTAACATGGTTGTTGAGACTGGCACTGGTGTCTGAGGTTGGAGAGGTGTTACACTTCTCGAGATTCTACATGCCCTCGTACCGTTATATGCAGTGTCGCAGTTGCGATGTAGCGGTGACGCGGTTTGTCCTACTCTTATGAGAAAATGCCAGACATGGGGGGAGTCGGAAATTTGGGAGGCCTGCCAGCTTCCGCGTAGTTACACAGCCACGCCAAGATGATAGTGACTACAACGGTTTGTGGCTCGTGCTGCAGATCTGTTGCCAGAACCGCTCTTTGTTCCTGAAGCTAAACCCCAACGGAAACAATAGTGGCTGAACTCGATACCAGGATGGCGGTTCAACACGTGTAACCCCTGTTTCTGGGTGGGACAAATGATTCGGGGAAATGCATGGGGATGATGGGCCTAGCCGTTGCTACCGTATGCTATGCACCGAAGCACTGTATGCAATAAGGCGACGTCACCATCAATATCATAGACCTTGTCGTCGCGCAAATATCATCCCAATTAAGTTATATTTCTTACGAGATGTAGACAGTCTGTATAGAGCGGCCAGTAGAATAAGGAGTGCAGAGAGAAATAGATCTCAAGTCAGTATCATTAGGTTATTAAAAGTCCCATTAAGAGGAGCTGTTGAAGACTCTCCATTATGCCCTCGGTTTGCAGCTATTATTCTAGAATTAGAGCCAGGTGAGGGGTTAGTCGATAACGATCAATAATAACTGATTGTGTTCAATACTTCTGCTTGATAGCTATCAGTTCTCCAGGTCTACGCCCACTTTCTTAAGGGTCGGAGTCTTGAGAGCAAACAAAGCAGTAGAATATGAACTGATATACACCATTTCCTCGACTTATCCCTTACAACAGGCAGAACCTTACAAAACACATCTCTTCTAAAGAGATATGCGACCGCTTCTACACAAACGTTCCCATCTGACGACCGTCAACGCTGGCCCTATGATGCACCGGCCATGATTACAGTAACCTACCTCGGGCATATTAGATTCATTCACTCCAGCTATTGTTGTCAAATTTCATTCACACGTACCTAGCTCCATTGAGCCTTGAATTATTGCGACCATCCAAATCCTTGCACAATGTATAAATTGGACACTGCGCAAGAGGGCACACCCACTCAGAAGTATCACCAGCACCCGCTATTCACCCATTTGCCGTTGCAGGAAGCGATTCAGAAAGGGCTTGCTATTCCTGCCCATATCGACTATCCCAGTACAGAATTAAGGAGGAATTGCAGTAAGTTGAGAGAACTGCGACTAGCAAAGTCGCTTTATAACGTTAGAAAAGCCTATCTTGACGCCGAGAGTGAGGGAGACAACCAACAAGAAAGTACCGTAGGTTCATCAGCATCCCTCCACAACTGAGTATAATATAACTGACAAGGCTATGTCCAGAGTCCATACAGAATTGTACTTCCCAAAGTGTCCAGCCCGAGTCGATATCCCGGATCACCCATAAGATCATTAAGAAAATCTTTCTCTCTTGAAAGTATCAGAGACTTTGGCATTGCTACATCGGATCATTCCAAGAACACAGGAATTCACAAACTAGTTAACAATAGAGCTGGGGAGGAAGTACAAGAGACTGAGGGAGAACTAAGAGTAAGTTATTTTCCATTCTATAAACTATTTACTTCACGGTCCTTGGATATGACAATACTAATTGAAACTTCACTTAGGAACGCCTGGGCCTTTACGAAAACGTCCCAATTCCCGCTCCATTGTCTGTACGAAGAAGATCTGGTGGACCTGTGCTTTCCCCTATTTCTGAAGTACAGGGCTGTTATGACAACAATAACACTGCGGCTCATGCTATAGCAGCAATTCCCACGTCTCCAGCCACATCGTCGACAGATACAAGCGCCGATCGTCGCGAAAACAAACGTGCCTCTCCTCAAGCCGAGCCGCAAGCCGAGCCGCAATACGCACATTCAATATCCCAGGAAGGGAAATCCTCCAGGCCTGCATCTCGTAACTTCTCTTACCCACCCACCTTCCGCTCATTCACTGCTCAGCGCAGCTCATTCATTCCCAACACCACATCTTCACCGCCGTCGACACCTAAAAGCAAGCGCAGAAGCAGAGCGTCATCACAGGCGTCGCTGTATAAACCATTACAGACTCGCCAAGAACGAGATATCAGACGACGCAGCAGAAACTTAACCGAAGGTAATTTGCAACCATCTAACCAACGAAGTGAATAAATGAATTGTCCAATTAACCCAGATGCTAACATATGCAATCACTGTCTCACAGAAAAAATGACAGGCACAAACAAATTCCCGCTTTCCCCTCCGTGCCCTCCTCCCAGTGCTCCTCTGCCGCCACCGCCACCTCCGCCACAGGTACCACCACCACCAGCACCTCCACCATCGTCGTTCCATTGCCCGGCGTCCTCCCGCACCTCGGGCTCAACGACCGTTACCTAGGAGAGTAGCGGTATTGAGCTCGGGGTGTCGACGCGATACCCAGGACTGGTGGTCCGAGATTTTTCGCTGCCGCCGAGACAGAACTCGAACACGAAGCAGAAGCGGATCCCGACACCAAATCCAAAACTGAAGTCATCATCATCGTCGTCGTCCGCTTCCGCCTCTGCTTGTTCCTCTTCGTACCGTGGCAGTAGCAACAATAGTAACAACAACAACGGCAAGAAGAATAGGGAGGATAAGGAGGGGGGGAGCAGCAGCACCAGCATTAAATCTTCCGTCGCCGGCATTGCCGCCACTCACTCCTCCTGCATTCACACCTACACCACTACCACTACTACCACCGCCGCCATGAAGAACGTCGCAGCCGCAAGAACCGCCCCGGCCTCCGCAGCCGCCCGCTTCGACGTCCCGCCACGCGGTAGTAGCACCACTGCTACTGCCACTGCTGCTGCTACTGCTCCCGGCGGTGGTAGTGATGGTAGTGGTGGTATTCGTCGGCCCAAGGCCTCTTTCTTGGAGCGCTGCGGGAGGGCGCTTACCAAGAAGCGCAGCTTCTGGAAGAAGAAGAAGGACGAGGAGAAGTAGATTTCTCGTCTTTTGGTGTCTGGAGGGAGGGAAGAGGGGGGGACGGGAGAGAGAGGAAGGTGAAGGCGAGGGAACGGGGAGAAGGAGGGGCTCAGGCCCGATTAGTTTCTTTTTTTGTGTTTCTTGTACAAGTTTGATGTCTAGTTACGGGTCGGGTGGTTGGGAGGTTGGGCAGGGTGGTCTTGTTTTTCTTTTTCTTTGCTTTGCTTCTCCCTTTGCTTTATGCAAAATGGCCAACAGCGGCGCGGGCGCGTCTAGGTACTAACTAAAACCCTGGCTCTGTGGCGCCACACGGCCAGGTCCTGGCCGTTAGCCGCCCACCGCTCAGTTTTGGCCTTAGCACTTTAGCCCTGCCCAAAAAACTGTCTTAAACAAAAACAAAGCAATTAATAAAAAGGATTTTGCTTTAAGCAATGCTCTAAAGGCTGTTTCTTTTTCTTTCCTTTACTAAAAATTTACTAAAACCCTGCGTAGTGTTCCCATTTTGTATACGTTTTATCAGTTCAAAAAAGAACCGAAAAATGTTGGTATCAAAAAAACGCAAACGTAGGGTTGGTGGCGTAGAGTTATCACAATCCTTTTGGCGACCCACTGTACCTAATGTACAACTACATTTGGGGGAGATAGAAAGGTCTGTAGGACTACAAAACATGGCTCGGGAAGTGTGATCTTGACTGAAGCGCCTTACTAATTCTTAGTTGATCACGGAAATCCTCTTCATCCGCCAAACGATCCAAACCCTTATGCAACAAGACGTCGGATAACAAACTTGTTGGAAATGGAGGTCACGTGGGGCACTGCACCCTTCTATTTGTATATATGAACACTTTCTGCATAGTGATCTTCGGGGCTATTCTTCATCCTTATCCTTAACAATGCAACTCTATTCACTGCTATACCTAACCTTCTGGCCAAACTCGTAGCCATGTTGTTCTACCTACCTTAAGATTCCGGCTTGCTTCCACGCACGTATGTAGCTGCCAACGAGCTCGTCACTAACCGGTGTCGCTCTCCTTAACGTTCTCGAGACTCGCCGGGAATTAGTCGTGTCGAGTATGACGCCGCCGCACGCCATATGTTCGAAATCCTCAACGAAGAAATCCATCAGCAACCCAAGCTCAGCTGTCGCCGTCTCGGAAGCAGCTTGCTCGCACCAGTCGTCGAACTTGATGAGAGGGTCACCCGTGCAGCCAAGCTGCAATGTTATATTTGTTAACATGCTCGGCCAATCTTGGCGCACTGGATTCTCGACGTGATAGACGAGATCCAGAGGGGCAGGCGACTGTATGATGTCCGAGACAACGGCGGCACATGTATCAACCGGGAGCCATGATAGAGTCTATTTGATATTGTCAGTTGCTTTCGTCTCTAGTAGTGTGGGTGATTTGAATATCCTTACCCCTTTGAGCTTCGGCCATTTCCCCATCCTCTGAGCTATACTTATAAGAGCTGGAACATGCTCCTTCGTGTTCCAGAAGCCACCCGTGCTCGCGCCGGCAATCTGGCCAAGTCGTATGCAGCAGACCTCCATTTCGTCTTTCCTACTCGCAGCGACACGGGATAGAATGTTCTCACAGACTAGCTTAGCATGCGCGTACCCAAAGCTATTTGTGCTCTCGTTACCGTCCATGATTTCCTCGGGCACGATGCGCGCACCATCATGGCAATGATAGTATTGTCCGACTACAGAGATGGAAGATATAAAGGCTAACCTGGGTTTCAGCCACGGACGCATAGTGTGGGCATCGCGTGCCAACCGCAGTAGGTTATGCAGAAATGCAAACTGCGTCTCGAAGGAAGCAAGCGTGCGCTTGAAGTCCATTGGCCATGCGGCGTGGACGATGTGTGTGACACTGCTACACAGCGAGGCATAAGTACTATCAGGCAAACCAAAGTGGCTCTTGGACTGCTGGACCTGTATCACCATGACCTTATCTTGATATACCAATGGTATACTTGCACCCTTTGACGTTGCTTGCTTCAGCTGCTCCTTGGGGCCTTCCAGCTCCAGGTCCGTTCCATTAGTTTGATGTTGAGCTCCCTTTCGTCGGAGACAGATAACCTTAGCAACCTGGGGTAGCCTGACCAGGTGAGCTAGAAGGTGCGATCCAAGGCTCCCAGTACTTCCGGTGAGAAGAATGATGTGCTCAGTCGTCTCTGACTCTGTCGGCAAGCCATACCGCGCCACATAGTCTTCTATGGTGTGTTGGTGCGTCCCATTCCTTGCCTCACCGAGCCGCAAAGCGGCTGCCATGCGAGCGATCGTCGGGTTCTTGTGCACGAAATCTTTCGATGGCGTTTTCAACGACAGATCTCCTTTCTCTGCAGCAAGACGTGCCATGATTTGCACACTCCGGTAGATGCGGACGCATTGAAGAGAGTTGACACCTAGCTCGAATAGGTCATCGTCGACACCGCAGCTATTGCTGCCGAGATTGTCTGCCAGCTCCGCGTCGACGATCTTCTGTAATACTTCCTCAAGATTTTCGCTGCTAAGGGGTATATGGCTGTTGCCATTTGCTGTGTTATTCTCCATTAGCTGGTAAGCCCGCCGTATTTGCTTATCGAACTGTCGATAGATTTCCTTTCTCGAGATAGAACCTTTATCTGATCGAGCGATCTTCTGCTCGTCGGTCGCAACTATGATACCGTCTGGGCTCGATATCTTCGCGTGGGAATCCATCTGTTTTCCGGCTTCAAGTATGATCGGCCATATGCATTTCTTTAGTTCATTGATGTCCTCGTGGTTTGTTGACGGCTCAACAATAACGCCCAGTTCGAATTGGCCCTCACCGAAAGCAACAGCTGTCTTGACATGGGGGCTCTCCTCCAACATCCTTTCGAGGATGCGTGGCAGGACCTTTTCGCCCGTGGCGAGCACAATCAGGTCATCTCGTCGACCCACGGCGCGAAGATATATTCTGTCGTCGCCTGTCCCTGTTCTCATAAGCAGCCTATCTTGGAGCACAAAATCCTCGGTCCATCCGTACGGCCTCGCGACGAGCTGAAAATAGCTTGGCCGCTTCCCGTCGTCGGTTTTCTGCTCATTATCCTCGTTTCTCCCTTCATTGATCTGCTCAAGTCGGATATTGAGGTCCTCTCTCAGACGCCAGAAATGCCAGTCATATTCTGGCCCTGGGACGAATATAGGTGCCATTGCACCAATTTCCGTTGCGCCGAAGTCTTCAATGAGATGCAAATTAGTAAATTTTTACATTCGCGGTACAGGTTCGGACGAAAGCTCCAGGGTTGAAGAGGTGATTAGAGGATGGCAATTACAACTTTTACCCTCGAAAGGCCCATTGAGAAAGGTATAACAGAACAGTCCACACATGACTTACGAGCAAGAATTCGAACACCTGAATTGGCCAGCTTTTCTCCTACAGACAGCTTTAAAGGGCCTCCACCACATGCCACAAACTGTAGTGGCCGGAGGACCTCAGTCCACTCATGATCCGGAAGAGCTACAATCTCCTCGAGAATATGCGGCACCGTCATGAGGCTTCGCGTCTCAGGAATTTCCCGCAGTGCCGAAATGGTGGAACTGCCTGTTGGGATAGTCCGCGTCGGAGGCAGGTAGAAAGGCTTCCCAACACTGAGAGAGAGCATAGGAGCCAGCATGCCAAAACCCTGGGTAGAGTAAGTGAATTGTACTAGCTTCCAAGGTATTTGTTCTCACATGGTATAATGGGAGAGTAGACATGTTCAGGCCTCTGATATCTTCAGCCTCCGTACGGATGTGGCAAGTGGAATAGCCAAGCAGATACTTGTGCGGCTGCGGAATTGCTTTCGGGAGGCCCGTTGTGCCCGATGAATGCAAGATCAAGACATTCCTGTCAAAGTCGTCGCAGAAATGGTCCGGGTTGCTGACCTTCAGATCCTTGCCGATGGCAGGACCTTCAAGATAGTCAATGAACGACTTTGCGACACTAAGCCGTATCTCTGGTAGGGCTTGGGTGACTGGTTTCAGTTTACCGACGAGACTAGGGGAGGCGATGATGCTGGACGCGCGAACTTGTTTCAGCAGATGCTCCACGGCAACATGACTTAGTCGAATGGAGATCAACAAGACCTAGGACTGCCGTTTCAGTAATTTTTGTTCAGATTCTCAAGCAATCGCTGTGGTAGAACAACCTACCGGTACGCCGAGCCCCATCAACGCAATAAGGTGAACCAACAAGCCCAGATCGCTATCCATGAATAGGGCGACCGGAGGATTCTTGAGCAACTTGCCATCCTCCGTCTTTCGGGGCGGCATTACAATCACCCCGTTAACTGTAAGAAAGTCCTTGCATCGTAAAATCGCATCGCGCAGCTGGCTCATCGTCACCGGTATGTCATCGAACCCTCCCTCTTGTTTCGTCTTGACCACTAGAGATGCAGAAGCCTTCACTGCCTGAAAGCAGAATAGAGCATCAGGATTCGTGACTGCATTGAAGTCGACAAGTTCCGGCACACTACGTATTGGAATTTCGGCAGCAGGTTTGCTGAGTTGCAGCTGGGCTGGCTGGAAGTCATCTCGAGAATGATGCATCATTTACGTAGTCAAGTTCTCTAAGCGAAAATTGCCATAACCTATTTCATGCTGAAAATATGATAACCTTGATAGCTTAGGTAGATTTCATTTAGAATCTCGCTAAAATCTGATTTGATGTTCCACTTTGTTGAGGCCGATATGTGTATAGCGGAGATACAGTGACTGGCTGCGCAGATAATTCAACTCGGGTCTCTCACTCGGATCCCTGGTCACGGAACAAGACGTGAAACACACCTCTATCAATTAGGGAGTATTTACTCGTTCATTTTGAGATCGCATCGGGAACATAAAGGTCAGAACTATGCGACGAGTCAAAAGGTCAAATGCTATACTACATAGTAATGAGGCCTTGGCCGTGGTGGGCAAAGTAGTAGATAGTCTGGATGTGAGCTACATAGCCTGGAAGGTGGTAAGATTCCTATCTTCTTCCTGTCCACGCACTCAGAACGGTGGTCGCCCGCTCACAAATTAATTACATGACATCCCGAGATCACGATTTATGGCTACGATCCTTGAAGCCACCAGTGAAATCAACAACGGTCAGGACAGGTGCGCCGCGCAGAACACCCTGCTCCTCCGTCTGCTTGAGCATTTGCTGATAAACGGCCGAAGCAGTGAATTTGTCGTGCGCTGCAGCGTCAACGTAGCTATTATTAGAGTGAACGGAACGGATCAGCAAGAGCTCTATCAAGCACAACGCGAACTGGGTCAACCAACTGTTCGACGATAATGATATCAACGTCGCTCGTGTCGTTGTGCATCGTCTGATAGAGAGCGAACTCTAGACAGCCAGGCACGGTTGCCTCGACTATTTTTGCGAATGGTCGAAAGATGGCGTGAGCCTGGGGAGGCATTACTATCTCGTCAGCTGCCTTCCATCATGATTTCACCGGCCTCTGGGTTCGTGGAATCAGACCTTATCGAGAGAACCCTTGGCGATGGGTAAAGTCGCCAATTGCATGAAAGGAGGCATTTTTATAGTGGAAATAATGCGGCGCGTAGTCTACCTAGTTTGATAATAAATTCCTGGGAGTTGATACAGCGCGCTTCTGTGGTGCACTATTATTCAACTCGCTCAAGTTATGTCACTTGTATGAAACTAGAATTATTATACTAAAAAGACAATTGAATTAGATAAATTATTGCATCTGCCTACCGTGTGCTGTGAAACGAGTCCCATGTCTCGCCCGCAGCCCTGTCAGATCCCCCATATGTGTCCAAGCCCTTGCTGACCAGCTATCTCATCCACTCAGCTCTCATTACAGGACTCGGGAGTCAGTGGCAACTCGTATCCCAGAGTCGAAATTCTAATCCGAGTAAACGAACACTCAGAATTAGCACACTGCTTTGGAACCCTCTGATCAAGCACGCGGGACGAGTTACACCAAATTTTAGCCTGATACTTCAGCCATGCCCGCTGAGAATATCAAACTAGAGCAGATGGCCGAGGACACGGATTTTTGCCATCCATCGCTCGATTCACAACCCTGTAGCTTTCACTGCCCATCCACATTAACTCAGACATCTCAACATGTCGCACGCTTCGGATATACAGAAGTTGCGAAAACTTGTGTCCCTCATCACACAGGCGTCCAACGCGGTCATCGCGGAATGGGAGAGAGACGCAACGACCGATGATGAGACGCCCGGGAGTGCCCAGCTGCCCAGTCATGCCCTTTTCAATGCCCAGCGCACGCTGCAAGCCGCGGCAGGTAGCATCGAGGAACTTGTCAGCGACCCCTCCACGCGCCTGCTCAGTCTCTCGACGCAATACTTTGAGAGCAGGGCGCTGCACATCGCTGCCGAGCATCGCGTCGCCGACATCCTGGAGCGCTTCCGCCGTGACGGCGGCGCGCACGTGAGCGTCATCGCCAAGGAGATTGGCATCGAGGAGCAAAAACTCTGTATGTTTGTTCTTCATGGTGGCCAACAATGGAGGAATGAAAAAAACTGATCGCATGTGACGAATAGGTCGTATTCTCCGCTGTCTGACCTCGCAACACGTCTTCCGAGAGACGAGCTTGGACACATTCGCTAATAACGCCATATCGCAAGCCCTCGTCGGCAACGAGGATCTGAGGGCGTATATCATGCTCTTGTAAGTAAATTCGCAATCTAGTCTCACGCCTGTTAGCTCTCGGGAAAATCTAATCTGACTCGCTGGTTTTTCTCTTTCTTGAAGCGCCCTGGATATCTACTCGGCGTCTGATTATCTACCCGTGGCACTCACGGACCCTAAATTGGGTCCCAGCTACAATGTCGAGGAGACTGCCTTCAACCTCGCCGTCGGCACCGACTTGCCTCGGTGGAGCTGGCTGGAAACTCGCATCCCGGCCTCGGACGTGAAGAGAGTCAATAGCCAGGGCTATCCGAGAGCAGGCCTAGTGGATGCCCATGCCAGAGGAGTCAATGGTAAACATGATGGTAGGAGTGAAGAGACGGTGCAGCGCCCAGAGCTAGAGATCTTTGGCAGGGCCATGGTCGGAGGCGGGAAGGTCTTTGGCGCTGCACACGTTGTCGACTACCCCTGGGCCAAGCTCGGCAAAGCCACCGTGGTGGATATTGGAGGCGGCATTGGTTAGTTAGATTACTATTTTCCACATGTTTAGCGTAATGAAGGGAGTCAGGCTAACCACAACCAGGTGGATTCCCCTTGCAACTGTTGCCCAAGTACCCGAACCTGAGCTTTGTGGTCCAAGACCGCGCGGCCAACGTGGAAAAGGGGCAACGCTTCTGGTCTGAGAGAGACCCGGACGCTTTGGCCACTGGGAGGGTGAAACTGATGCAGCACGACTTCTTCCAAGAGAATCCCATCAGGGAGGCCGAGATTTACTGGCTCCGATACATCCTGTAAGTCGAGACGCTCAGTAAAGACAGGTGAAAAAAAGCTCAAGAAACCCATGGCTAACAGACCAACCCCCACAGCCACGACTGGTCGGACGACTACTGCATTCAGATCCTGACGCAGATCCAGAAGGCCATGGGACCTAACTCGAGGATACTGATAGCCGATCAGGTCATGAACACGACGCTGGGATGCGACGAGCTCGAGGCCGCTCCCGAGCCCCTGCTAGCTAACTATGGGGCATACGTGAGATATAGCCACCAGCGTGACCTCGCCATGATGTCCATTATCAACGGCATTGAGCGGACGCCAGAGCAGCTGAAACGTATACTGGGAGAATCGGGGCTAAGGATACACAAGATATGGGAGTGCCGAAGCCAAGTTGGCATTGTGGAGGTCATTAAGGACTCGAGGCTTAACTAGAACATGGACCTATGATAGGGTTAGGATGCGCCTCAGGCCGTACCAAGCCGATGTCCTCTATTCCCGGGAGTGGGGTTGGTTAAGAGGTGGTCTACTGCGGCCTCTAAGACTCGAAGGTTTGGAGCTATTCTATTATGAATAATACCGATCTGTGATGGACCTTCTTTCCAAAGCCCATAGTCATGATATTTGGCAGCGTGATATGAAGGGTGGTGTCTGTACAAAATCCGTGCCTGCCAAATACTATCCGATATTGATAAGGCTCTTAGAATTTATTATATGTAGCAAGTTTTCCCTGCTGGCGCATTAGGTATACAGAAGCAGTAGAGATGCTGAACCTAATAAGTCTTATAGAACATCAGTGCAGGCTACATCATCTCAGGTCATTCTTGCATAAACTGCGTTCCTGTCACAACAGCCATTTCCTCCTGTGTCCAATACGTGCTAGAACATGAAGGTGGTTGTCTCCATGATGTAAATACGATGTAATTAGCATAAGACTTTTTCTGTATGATACACCGATACGAGGCTGAGGTTGAAATAAGTTTTCTTCTAGAAGAACATCGTGCTAGCTAGGTAGACGGTCAAAATCGACACGTCAGACTATCGTGCAATAAGTACGACTACGGTTCCCAAACAGCCTCAAAAATACAGCTCTTGCGATCCTCTGGCACTTGGTATGTGGCTTGGAAGCGTAGTCTCGGGTCCGCCGCCGAGAACAACGACGCGAACTCACTCTTCGTCCTCTCCTTGCTGTTGAATACGGCCATCATCTGCAGGTCCATCTCGCGGATCAACTTGGCATCGAGCACTTGGCTCGGATCGCTCAGTTCTTCCGCGGCCGGGACCACGTACTCGGAGATCAGGACGCGCGCGCCGGGCTTGAGGGCTGGCACAAGCGCGCGCAGGATATCGATGGCCTCCTTGCGCGGCCAGTCGTGCATGATCTGGCGCAGGAAATAGACGTCGGCGCCCGCGAGGGGCTGTGGCTCGAAGAAGCTGTGCGCCTGAAATGAGACGTTGTGTGGTGCAGAATTCTCCTTTCGAGTGGCGTCGATGACTTCTGGACGGTCCTGTACTGTGATAGTGAAGGTTGGAAATGCTTTCGCGAGCGCCCTAGACACGTGGCCGCTTCCCCCTCCGACGTCGACGACCGACGCATTGGATGGCAGCACTTCTCCCCAAGGATAAGCGGCGACATCGACGTTGTCGGGGCGCCCGCCGGCTTGACCCTCCGATGTGCTGAACCCGACCATGCCCGCGTCGAAGCGCGCCTGACGCATCTCATTGCGGCTAAGCCACTTAAAGAAGGGATCGTTAGTATTAAAGGCCGCGTTGACGCCACACTCGATAGGCGCCTCGCTCTGAGGCCACTTTCGCAGCGCACTAGGTAAGGCCACGGCGATGGGGGCGAGGTCGACGAGCACGAGACGGAGGAAGGTCGCGAACGACGGTTCTCGCGCCAGCGTGGCTGATAGCATAGTATGGGCAATATAGTTTGGCTCGGGTTCGTAAAAGATGAAGTTGGTCATGGCATAGCGCAGGATGCGGGCAAGCTTGTCCTCTAGCAAACCGGCCTTTGCTGCAAGGTCGCTCAATGATATGGACCCTTTGAGTGGCACGAGCCCTGGAATGTTGAATTCCAGAAGCGTGCCGACGGAGGATACATCGTGATACTAGTAGTTCGATAGTTAGTCGAGTTGGGCCTCCAATGGAAGACTCGATCTCTCTCTCTCTCCAAACCTACCGCAAAAGCTAGAAGGTTTAGTTGTTGCCCTGGACCTTGTACAAGCGCCTGAAGCTCGCGCGCGGCATTGGCAAGCTCGGCGACGGTGGCGCCATCTATCTCGCTTAGGTTTAGAGCATTTACATCGTGAAGGGTCGGCGAGGGGAGGTTTCGGCTTTCCAGATGGCGGGAAAGCGCTGCGGTATTCCGAGAGACTATGGTGCTCAACTCTTCGAGCGATCTGGCAGACATCGTGACAATCGTGCAGTCTCAGCTGCTCGCATTCATCCTCCGTTATTCCGATAGAATATGGCTAATAATACAGGGCGTTGTCGCATTCATACGGCTGCTTTGACGCTACTCATACTTCACTGCACAACACGTTAGTGCTTATACGAGTTGCGTGTGTGTCCTACCTGATCAGCGCAACTCAGATCCTGATCCCATACTCGGCAGCGCGTATGACTCGGACTACCAATCCGTCAGCACTCGGGTAATTTCAGCCTGGCATCATACTTCAACAAAACCCTGTGATCCCGGCAATTGGGTTTGTAATGCAGAAGTGGATGCAGTTTACATACAGTACATTGTAGCAGATCTGCGGAGTGTGCGTGATGCACACTGTCACCTCGACTTTGAACTCATGGCAGACTTCAACATCCAGTCGAACCTTCTCGTCGCAAGCGCTGTCGGGATACTTATCATTCTCACCTGGCGCATTATCTTCAATGTATTCTTCCACCCGATAGCGGCCGTCCCGGGCCCTAGAGCAGCGGCGGCATCGGATCTATGGCTGACATGGCGGACTCTCAGCCTACGAAAGTGCGAGACTCTCCACGAATGTCTCTCTACGTACGGGCCAGTGGTTCGTATCGCCCCCAATAAGATCGTTGTCTCTTCCCAGACAGACATCAAGACAATCTACAGTATCGGGAGCAAGTGTCTGAAGAGTCAGTTTTACCCACCATGGGGGTTGAACGGCGCGTCCAACATATTCTCAACCACCGACCCGAAAGACCACAGTATCCGTCGCTCCATCACTGCGAGGACCTTTTCTAAGCAATCGATCACGAAGTTTCTGCCCGAATTGACGAAGCACGCCCAGGCGTTAGCAGAACGGCTTGAAGCGCTGTCTAATAAAGGAAGCGAAAGTGCCCCGGCAACTATCAGCTTCATAAAGTACGCCAAATATCTGGCCCTAGACATGCTCGGCTCGTCTGTCCTCGACGAAGACTTCGGGCTGCTTAAAAGGGGCGTTGAGCACCCCTTTGTACACGATCTGGACGCTGCGGCCCTCGTGATCCCTGCACGCGCGAGTTTGCACACTTGGCTCTGGAATATTCTGAAGTACTTGCCGATTCCTCAATGGCGACATTTCCTCGGTGGCGAAGCTCGTCTAGCGGAATATGCTACCAAGACAGTCGAGCGTGCATTTCATGAGAGCGATCAGGGCAAGACTGATAGCTTGGCCCTCGTCTCATCCTATGCCAACTACGAAGACGCCAATGGCGTCCGGCTCAGCACCGAGCGAATCATAGGTGAAATTGCGGCTGTGTATTTCGCCGGCACAGATACGACGAGCACCACAATGGGCTTCACTGTGTACGAGATCGCAAGACGGCGAGATATCCAGGACAAACTGCGCGCCGAACTTGCTGCCAAAGCGGGGGCTGGTGGTCGTGTCTCGTACGACACTTTGGAGAACAATTGCCCCTACCTCAATGCGGTCATCTCAGAAGCCCTACGGCTCTACGGAGCGATTCCGTCGCACCTCGAACGTGTCGTACCGGCCGGGGGTATCACACTGTCGACAGGAAACCACGTACCGGCTGGCACCATCGTAGGCGTACAGGCGTATTCTCTCCATAGAGATGCAGCTGTGTTCCCCGAGCCCGAACTGTTTGATCCAGACCGCTGGCTGCACGCGTCTCCCGAGATGCGCAAGGCGCTTTCACCCTGGGGCTTCGGCAGCCGCATCTGTATGGGTGTGCACTTGGCCTACATCGAGTTCCGACTCGCACTAGCTGTGCTGGTGGGGAATTTCCATGTAACCCTCCCCGAAGGCTTTGATCATGAGCGCATGAGGATGAAGAACTTCTGGTTCGTGTTTCCGATAGGCGGAAAGCTCGACATTGTAGTGAAGAGGCTGAGGGACGCAGAAGGAGTCACTGTCTGCGCATAATGGATGTACACTGTACTCTGTGCACCCGACTTGTCATATTATTCGCCTCTCCTTGCAGGTGTCGGCTCAAAAAACCATTCCTTCGAAAGAGACAGACTGGTGAATGAGAACAGGATCCGCCAAGCCCTCGCCAATGCCCAGTGCCAATAACGAGTTTAGGTGAATTATATTTTCTCCAGTAAATACAGAAGCTAGACCTAAATAGTGATAACGAGAAAGGGGGCCCAGACTACTGCAGCATTGGGTCCACACTAGCTGCCGCTGTTCGTTCTAGCCAAATTGATCTTTGGGGTACCAAGCTAATCTCAGCCTCAGCGATCTCTGATGAGGGGGAGCGACCCGGGGTTGTACTTAGCGTCGCTTTGACTACCTACTTACCTATTTTAGTCTAGTGTCGAGGAATTGAGCCTCATGAACTACATAAACGTTGCTGTGCCTCTCATCTCTCTCTCTCCACCCCCCTTTGCAAGTTGCCCCTCATCACGTTTTTGGTTACCCCTAGAGGCGGGTTACACCAGTATATTTTAGTAGACCTGCCGTCCTATTGCAGTAAATGTACTTAGTAGGTAGTGCTTGGTTGTGCAATCTCCATAGTAAGGTAGACTAAAGTAGCCTCCAATTGAGAGCGGCCAGGAAGGCAGCTAAACAACTCCGTTCACTCAGTCCCTTGGTCCTAGTTGCGATGCCAATGATGCAAGACATAGGAGACGGCTCGAAACGGCCCTTGGGATATGCGCATGTGCATGCATGTATGTGGGAGATACATAGAAGTTTATTTGAGACAACAGGGTCCTGGAGACAAAGAGGTAATCTTATGTCACCGATTTAAAGCATTTGTGGCATAATCGTTTCTATTGGATGCCTACACTTGGCGTTTCTGGGTAGCAAAGTGTTTTGTAGATAAAATGTCTTGGCATTTTAAGGGATATGCAGGGCTTGTCAGCCCGAGTCTGGAGCGACAGGCTGGCTAATCTACTCACCTACCTACCTACCTACCTGGGTAGTGTAGGCAGTAGTCTCGGCGTGATCCTTCTCTTTCTTTCGGCAACTCTCCGTGAGATTTTAGGGCGCGACTCCAGCCGCTGGTGTTACATCTGCTGGTTACCTCCGCCTCTTGGAAGACACATCTGACGTGCTCTGATTCGTTCGGTTTTAGGAAGGCAAAGATACCCATAATTCCATAGGGATCTGAGTATGAAATCCGATCGTCCACGATACCCCGCAGAGCTAGGTCTGCTGTAAGTCCGTGTGTCCTACTCGTATTTATCTACAAACATAACAAAGAACTTTATATTTATAGTTTTTAAGCATATAAACCATTGAGCCAAGATTTCATCTTCTCATCCTACACCATTTCTCCCTCCAAAACATACTTCCATAGCTTGCCCCCCATTCAGAGCATCCTTCCTCCGTCTTTAGGCATTCCTACCACCCGACTCCGTGTCCACCAATATCCATCATCATCATGCCTTCCACGAAGCTGTCCGCCAGCCCAATCGGCCTTGGCCTCATGGGTATGACATGGCGTGCCAATCAGACCCCTGACGAGCAAGCATTTGCCGCCATGAAAACTGCCGTCAAGAATGGCGCTACTTACTGGGCTACCTCTGATTTTTACGGCACAAGCGACCCTACAGCTGGTATCGCCCTGGTGCGCCGCTACTTCGAGAAGTACCCTGAGGATGCTTCTAAGGTCACCCTCTCCGTCAAGGGATGCACTGACCCAAAAACCCTCTACCCGACCAACAGCCGTGAAGGCACACGTGCCAGTGTAGAGAACGTCGTCCGTGTGCTCAATGGAGCCAAGGAGATTGACATCTTCAGTCCCTCGCGCTCCGACCCAACTGCCTCAACTGAGGAGACTTTTACCGAGCTCAAGGCACTCGTGAGCGAGGGCAAGATCAAAGGCGTTGGCCTGTCTGAAGTGGGCCCCGAGACTATCAAGAAGGCTCATGCCATCATCCCCCTCAGTGCCGTCGAGGTTGAGTTCTCGCTCTGGAGTACCGAGATCCTGACCAATGGTGTCGCCGCCACCTGCAAGTCCCTAAACATTCCCATCGTGGCCTATTCGCCCTTGGGCCGTGGCTTCCTCACCGGCCAGCTCAAGAGCGTGAGCGATATCCCAGCAGGCGACATTCGTCTGTACTTTGATCGCTTCCAACCCGAGGTAGGCCATCAACCTTGTGCTAACCTGGAGTGTATACATAGTGCTAACTTCGCCTAGAACTTTAACAAGAACTTGGACCTTGTCGAGAAGCTCAAGACATTCGCTAACAAGAAGGGCGTGACACCTCCTCAATTGGCTTTAGCTTGGATCTTGGCCAACTCGAACTCGGGCGAGTGCGGTACTATTGTACCTATTCCAGGTGCTACAACCGCCGAGCGTGTGGAGGAAAACACCAAGCAAGTGCAGCTATCTGCTAATGAAAAGGCTGAGCTTGACGCTATCCTTAAATCTGTAACTGTTATTGGCGGAAGATATAACCAACAGCTGGAGATGACGCTATGGGGTTGATGGGGATATATAAGGCGTTATCATCATATGTGTTATTAGACCAAGTGGTGAAGTATAGTACACAGCTCTGAAAATTGCACTGCCAGGTCAAAAGTTTGTTTTGAGCCAACCCTATCTCTCAGTTCATTTGCCATCAATAAAATTCCAGGAAATTATCATTTACCCTTTTATTGTCTCTGTTGTGTTGCTTATGACATAATAAATGGATCACGAGGATTATCGAACAACTCTATGAAACTAAGGCGATTTCCATACAAACGTCTTTGTAGACATTATTTAATCTTGTATATTTTTCCCCTTTTGTAATTTTTTAACCTGCACTTCATTTTGAATTGTGAATAGCTTTACTTTCAATACATTAACGTGCCAAGCTCGATCGTGTCATAGCGGATAAATCACCAGGCCATCAATCGCAATCGTTTGAACTTCAACCCCTTTATTTTTCTTGCGGCTTTAGTTTAAGCAATGTATATCCCGTCTCGACACGATGCGCATGTTTTATTTACTGTTTCCACATTGGCAAAGCTCCGATTCTATAGAACTACATATACAACTAACGACGATCCCCATTTTATCATTTCTCAAGCTGGTAATAAACCTACTGGGTGTTCTCACTCGAGCCTCGGCTCACAGTGCGCGGCCAAGTTCTGCTTGGGCAGGCTGTGCAGCCAGACATCCTCGTATTCGAAGTCGGCCTCAGAGAAGCCCTCGTAGGGCGTCAACTTCCACCGTCGGATCACGTTGCCTAGGAGCATGTACAACTCGGCGTAGGCAAGGCTATTTTTCGGGGAAGGAGCTTGTTAGCAAAACAAATCATTCTCAGGATAAATCTATTGATGCAACGACTTGGCCCAAAAAAAAATATTTAACTTACTTGATAGCTATGCACTGTCGTGTGCCGTTGGAGAAACTGGCCAGGAACATTTCCATCTCTGGCGTTGCGTTCAGCCACCGCTCAGGCTTGAATGAATGGCTATCCGGGTAGATGGACTCGTCGTGGTGTAGGGAGTAGCTGTCCATGCCGATCACCGTCTTTTAACGAATCACACCTGTCAGCATTGTATAACTTCGTGGTTGGGCTAGGTGGCCTTTTTTACTTACACCTGCCGGTATCTTGTACCCTTGCACTTCGACGCCACCCTCGGGGACGACCCTTGGTAAGGCTCCAAGTACACCATACGTATGCCTCAAGGATTCCTTAACGCATGCCGTCTGGTAATAAGGAAGTTCTATAATCAGCAGCAGTTCTCAAATATTTTCTTTGAGGGGGTTTGAGAAGGGAGGATTGGACTTCAAGCGGCCTGAAGACGTACGAGATAGGGCAACTTTTTCAAGGTCGCATACTTTGGCACGACCAAGACATCTGGCACGGCCTCCTTGAGCTCGGCAAACAACCGCTCGTGGATCGCGGGGTTCTGCAGAATCCGGAACAGGCCGACTTCGAGGACGCTGGCGGTGGTCTCGCTGCCGGCTGTGACGAGCGTATTGGCCTCCTGAGTGAGGTACGCCAACGTATGCTCGTCGGGCTGCGGGAAGAGCTCAAGTAGCTTCTCGAACACGGTCGTGTGCTTGCTCGACAGCAGGATCGACCGATCGTCGACGAGCCGTTTGATATGCGCGTGCGCGGCCCGCAGCATCTCGGCGTTCCCCGCGCCCTCGGGCTCGATCAGCTTCATGACCCACAGGGGCAGGGCCGCGAGCAGCCCACCAAGCCACCGGACGTTCTTGAACAGCGGGAGCATCATGGCGTTGGTCTCGAGGGCTACGACGTGTCGGCCAAGGAACCCCGGTGCATCGAGCTGGCTTTAATCGTATGAAATCGTCAGTCTTTGGGTCCTTATACTTGAGTAGATACGCATATCGTCGCAATTCATTCTCCTAAAGAGAGAGAAACAAGGGCGGAGGGTAAAAATAAAATAAAAAGGAGAGGGAAAAATCTACTTGTACGGCTCAGCATAGCAGAAGTCGGTCACGATGTCAATAGTCACGGCGCGGAAGATGAAATGAAAGTTGACCAGCTTCTCGGCGGCTGAGAGCTCCGAAATCTTGCGCATCATGTGCTCGATCTTGTCCTGGATGACGCCTTCGAGCTCGAACACGGCGCGCTGGGAAAAAAGGGGGCTCAGCGCGCTACGCTTGTTGCGGTGGTCGCGCGGGTCCGAGACATTGAAGACCGAGTAGTCGGACGCGAAGCACATGTAGAAGCGGTCCGACTTGATGAACTTGGACCCGATCTTGAACACCTCCAGGTAGAGGTCCTTGTCGTGCACGTGCACTTCATCAGGGTTGATCCGTACGACGGGGCCTAATGGCAGGAGGAGGAGGTTCTTGGTTAGAGCCGCGGGTTGTTCGAGGGAGATTTGAATAGTAAGGGGTTACCTACCATATTTCTTGCGAAGCCGGTCTCTTAGAATGACTGGTTTCAGCTTTTTCCGGTTGATCACCTATGATCCGGTGCACACGTTTTAGAATGACGAGTGGGCGGCTAACGATACAATCTGGACACTGATAACGAACCTCGACGTAGAATTCCCAAAGCCAGGTGAATGCTGCTAGTTTTGGTCCAGGAATACCGGCTCGAGCAAGGGGATGAAGAGTGAGTCGGTAAGCACCGAGGGCGACATAATAGCACAGAGACCCAACGGCGAGAGTCAAGCATAACTGTGCCAGCGACTGTGGAATGATGTGCTGCGGGATCGCCAAAGACATTGTCGCAAAGGCCAATCGCTAATCTGCCTCAATCGTCATGGAGCCCTATTACAGATGAGATCACAGATGTTACGCCAATCCAGGGCTGCTTGGGTCGCATGGACGTCTTACACAAATACCACTACCCATCTTGCCATCTACACCTATCTATCTATGCCCGCCTTGGGGGAATGCATATGGGTTCAGCTCTCTCTCATTTCTTCCTTCCTTCCTTCTCATCGTCGATGAGCGAGTTACCGAGTAAAAATGCGCATCTCGTCGCACAGAGTTTTCTTTTGACTGCGGTACTGGGGATCCGAGTACGCGATCCTTTGAGAACCTCTAATTATGTCCTCCGTAATGTCGGTGTCTAGAAAATGGAACAGATGAGGTAAGACGGCACAGCCATTATGGATAGGAATGGAATCCTAGCTGTTC
>Ga0247782_1000421_pt1 | contig 29002 bp, 22 predicted proteins | sample UWRJL019104C5_FD_179928 | JGI IMG/M metagenome (GOLD analysis project Ga0247782, IMG submission 179928) | Plant litter microbial communities from Arlington Agricultural Research Station in Wisconsin, United States - UWRJ-L019-104C-5 | ecosystem: Environmental > Terrestrial > Plant litter >...
AAAAGAGATACAAACCGTACAATACAATATAAAGCTCCTAGCCTGTAGTAAACCTTTCATACCGCTCACGACCTCGCCCTTCTTAACTAACATAAAGCACATGCGGCGCTTCGTCGTGCCTTCTTCCTACGTAGACCAGCTTATAGAGGTAATCGGTATCAAAAAGCAGCTCAAGTGTCGTTACATCTCATCTTACCTTCGTGGTACGGTATACAGTATACCGTATGTACATAAATAATCGTGGGTCTCTCAGGTGTGTTCCATACCTATCTAAAAAACAACACATGTAGACAGACGCACTGAAGCTGTACAGGTACAAGTACAAGTACAAGCGTAAGATGAGATGACATTGTCATTGTGGTTGTGCTAGCTCTTGGGAAATCTTACGTTGCACTTATGATATAGTCTTTGACATCGCCTCGTATATATAGATCACTAGCAGCTCGATCCCCTTACGTCGTTTCGAGTATCCCAGCGGTGACACAGTCGGGTATTGATGACACCAATGACTTCGGCTGATCTAGTAAATGCACACACCCGTGTCGACTTGAACAGTAGCACGGAAGAGTAATACAACTTAAACCTCGGCAGATGGAGAAAAAGGTATGTTGTCTATTATTTGTATGTTAATGCCAAATCACGCCGCTTTCCGACCAAACGCCCTTGATATGCCGTCCCGTGCTGTTACATGGACTCTTATTAAAAAGTCCGGATCGAACAAGAATAGTGCCAACTTTTTAAAGAGCCAAGCTTAGCCTGCCTCGATGACCAATGTCTTTATAGAAAAGACACGCTATCTTGCTCGGTAAGCTAGTACCAGTTAGAAAGCTAATTCGACCAAGATCCAACCGATAGCCAGCTCGCTTGTGGAATTGTCTCTCTAATCTGTTGTTATAAACGAAGGGAAAAACAGGGTTTAATTGCGACTCGAGGGTCGATTCCAAGTGTTACGGTGGTTGGCTGGCGGGAATTGTTCTGGCTGGTCGGCGAGCAAATCTTCAAGAAAGGCGCTAGGCGCCCGGCCACTGGGTGGTCTATTAAGGTTAAGCGTACTAGAACTGAGGTTCCTTCGTCCCACATCTTGAGGCGGGGGGAGGTTAGGGGGTAGGCTAGGGGAGTCTGGAGGACTGGGATCAACAGCCCGGGCGTGGCCGTGTGAATCGGGTCTTAGGTTTGTTAAGCTAATAGAATGACCGTGACCTTGTTGAGGTGACGCAGCACCGGAAGCGTAGAATCCTGATGGCAGAAATCGCGACTCGCGATTCGCGCTGTTGCCGGCACCGGAAGGAGCGGTAGGAGAGAAGAAAAGGTTCGTCTGGCTCGGCGTCGAAGAAGGTATCGGCCCGCGCTGGGTTCTTCGCTTGCCGTGGCCAGTTGGGGTAGTGCCCAGTGACAGGGAAGATGCATGGTCGCTGTACTTGTAGAAAGGGGCAGACGGTGGCCCATAAGAACTCTTGTCATTGGCAACTTGCTGTGCTAGGGTAGCACGGCGAACGGAACGGTGAAGGAGGCAGGCAACAACAGCGCGCCAGACCAAGATGGCAACTGCGAAAGCACCCAGGATGGCACCAACAGCGATAAATACGGTGCCTTGGGGCAAAGTCGACTTTTGCATAAACGGGGCGTGCTCCGTCGGGGGGACAGCGGGCGGAGGGTAACTGTAAGAGCCTGGCAATGGAGGAGGTTTACTGCCGTCGCTTGTGATAGCCGGGGGGGCGCCGCCTGTAGTAGACGTTTTAGCAGCGGTGGTAGAACTCGGAGTTGTCGAAGTTGTCGAAGACGACTGGTTTATATCGGGTAGCGACGAGGTTTCGGGGGGGTTGTTGTCGTCTGTAGTTGTCTTCTTTGGTGAGGTTGTTGAAGAGGGTGAGGCTGTTGTTGAAGAAGCCGACGTTGACGAAGTTGACGAAGCCGACGTTGAAGACGTGTCATCGTTTTTCTGCGCAATGGCAGTCGAAGCGAACGCGGCTGCTAAGACGAAGAAAACAGATCGTGCGCGCATGGTGGGCAATTATATCGAAGGAATTTTATTTTTGCGGTCCTACTGTCGCGTCGTTGACTGCGCAGCAAGGTGAGACGATTCGGAAGAGACGACTCGCTCGGTCGGATTATGTGGATTACGGGTGAGAGGGAAAAGGACAATCCTGCAAAAGAACGGATCGGCGCCAGCGGAAATGAATGAATAAAAAAAAGATCTAGTGAAGCTAGATAGTACACTGTATTCACTCACAATTGCATAGTCAATTGCAATAATGAGCCGTCGTTCGGCTACAACGGGGGAGTCGATGGATTGGCGATGAAGGAACAAGGAGTGTGATGAATGGAATAAAGAGTAAAGGAGAGGACGTGGAGGGAGGAGGCGGAGTTGAGGTTTGCATAATAAAACCTTCAAGGCACAGCACAGCCAAGTCCAGAATTACCTAAACCTGTCTATTCTGTACCTACTGACCTAAGGTAGGTACTACCTACTACTAGTAGACACGACTCTTACCTAAACCGGGCCAGCGGCAGGGGCAGGAAGTGTGAGAAAACAGCTGGCCAGCCGCCGGAAGCCTCGTGTTCAGACAGAAAGGGGAAAGGGCTAAAATCAGTTTAGGGTGATGTACTTACTCCTCCTACCTAAAATGCCTTCAGCTTTAAGCCTTAAGCACAATCTCATTTCATTTTTTTGAGTTTCTCCTTGTCTTTGCGCGCCTCCTGCCAATATCTGGCATGTAGGCGGCTTCCTGTACAGCATACCAGCCTACAGAAATGGCAATGCTGTCTTACATTGTACAACAGTCCGCGTATGCGCGCATCGGTGCATCTTCTTTGATTAACTGCCAGATTCTTTCCTTGGAGCAGTCCACTACATTAATTGCGTCTCCAACAACGCAACACAGGAGCGGGAAATAAGTATGGGTCTTGAAACGCGAACAACGGTTTGCATGCGGCCCACAGTCCCAAGTTTAGAGATACTTGGATACCCAGCAGTCGGGGCCAAAATCGCACATTCCGCCAAGACGCTATGTCTATCATAGTTCAGTCGCACGTTATTCTGCAGTATTACATAATCCAGTTAAGCGCTAAGTACTGCTATGAGCCCTTAAATCCAGCCTTCTGTGTGCCACTGTGAAGTGAGAAAGCTACTACGCACGTTATAAGCATATTAACCAACGTGAGGTGCCTCTCGAAACACAGTTTCCTTGGCTACTCAGATCGTACAGCCCCTCAGGTCTTGGCGGAATGTGTGATTTTGGCCCGGACTGCTGTACATATGTGCACCTCTGTATGGCTCTTGTTGGGTGATCTGTGTCGTACTTTGTGTACTCAATTCAGGCACAGGTATAGAGATCATGTGTTGTTCATGCGTATGTACCTAACCTACATGTGGGTATGTAGTACGTATCCGCTTACAAGAGTAAATGTATTGTACTTTCATCTATAGAATAAACTAAGGAAGCTCGCTACTACATCCAATATAATAGGTAGTAGACAGCATAGTAAGACTGGCTAATAGACTAGATCTAATGAAAAGGAAGCATACATAGAAGCAAAGTTTCAACTTGAACTCTGGGTAAGTAAAGATGATGTACGTTGTAATAAGTGAGATGTACGTTGTACGTAGTATATGGGGCGGCATCTAGGATAGTATGCGTCACCTCTTAATGTTAACATGTGCTGTTTAGTACTTTACAATAAATATGAGTATGTAGTAAAGTTATGCTGCTTTGTCCAGCAATACTGGATAGTGTTACTATCTAGATTAAAATGGTATATAGGTTTACCTACTACTACTACTAGTACTTAGCAATCCTTCATACACAGCACAAGTATTTCAATTCTCAGTGTTATGGCCATACGTACGAACTTGAACTGTCAGTTGATAGGGAAGGAGAGGGGTAAATGTAGGGAAAATACCTTGGTAGGCAGGTACGTAGTAATAGTAGATGTCCACCCGGAAGCTGCTGGGCGTCCCCGCCGAATAAGCGGTAATGATCCACCCTGGAAAGAAGCTTCTCCCTATGGATGTACCTACCCCTATGTATGCATGTGCATACTCAGACCGAGCGAATTCGGCAGCTACTCTTATGACCAATGGACTGACTGCCTGATACATAATGACATGTGAGGTGCTATCAGGCGATCGTTCCTACTACTTACTCCATAACCTTCACCTTAATCCCGACGGACGTACAATCGAAAGTAGTCTCTTTGGAGAGGAAGTCGGCTTTTAAAGGCCAATCCCCTATTCCGTTGCACGTTAGCTTTTTGTCTTCTTGCTACTTTGCTTTAATTGCTCCGTTACCGCCTGAAGACAAATCCGACTCGTCCCTGGCATGGAACTGCCGGCATGCTTCCATTCGCTGTGCAGAATGCCACCAAAAACTTCCGGCTGAGTGCGTGGTACCTGGCACGCACTTCCAATGTTGTAACCTCTGCTGTCTCTGCGAGCTTAGCTCCCCCGCGTCACCTACAACAACATGATTCTGTCGGCGGGTTACGAAGGAATAGCTGGAGTGTCTGCCCCCATAACAGCCGGCGATGGGCACACACCGCAAAATGGCGCCCTGTGCAGGTTCTCGACGAGTAAGTCGACCACGCCAACACTAAATCACTTAGACTGGACCGCCGATCATAACTAATGCGTATCCATCTTGTTGTAACAGATGGGTGTCAAGGGAGGCACGACCGATTAGTTTGCGACAACTTATGGTGTTTGGACGTTCACTTACCGAGGATCGACTGATCAGTTCAGCAAACTACGTACGAACTGAGTTGCCCACAAGGTGCGCTTTCCCTGCGGCCTCGAAGGCACGAAGGCAATTTGAGTCCGCGTACGCAAGATAACGGCTTACACAATGGATTCATAGGATAGCTCATCGCATCCGTGACATGCAACGCCTCCCCTACGTTGTCGTGACGAACCCCCATATAAGCGACGTATACGAGCTATATTATACGGCGTTCGATACCTTCCGACGTGTTAAGGAAATCAAGTCTTTGGAAGATAACGAGCGCTTCTGCTCCATTATAGCCAGCATGCTGCGTGCCCACTTAACTGTAATTCCTAAGTTGGCCATGGGTATTCTAGAGTGTAACGACCTGATGCCGGGAGCCGAGCTTGACCGTTTCATGAACACTATCCTGCGATCTGTAAGTCACTATTCATTCCTGCTTTGTGTTCATCACTCCATGTTTGTAAGTGTCAACTGCAACGTCCAATTAGCTAACTGGATTCGGCCTTCTGTAGCGTATCTCCCGCCGTGTTATCGCCGAACAACATCTCGCGTTGACGGAGACATTTAACTCGGATTGGTTCTCGCCAGGTGCAATGCTCTCCGAGTCAGAGTTCATCGGGGAGGTATTTCTTAAATGTGCAGCTCGAGACGTAGTCGAGCGTTGTGGACGTGCTGTAACAGACCTCGCCCGCTCCGCCAACGGACCCGAGGCAATGATCCCCGAGATTCGGGTAGATGGACACCTGGAGGCAACGTTTCCCTATATCCTTAGCCATTTGGAGTATATCATCGGTGAGCTGTTACGAAACTCTGTTCAAGCGGTGATTGAGCATCATCGCAACAACCCCAACAAGAATGGAGAGAAGCCGCCCCCAATCGAAGTCACACTCTGCGAGGCACAACAACACGTTATCATTCGCATCTCGGATCGCGGCGGCGGCATCCCGCGAGACATGCTTCCGTACCTCTGGTCGTTCGGAAAGGGACCGTTGAAGAAACAACGGCTCGCGAACCTGGGTCAAGTGCCCCTGATGGCTGCGACACTCCAGGAGCTCCGGATTGACGGCAATTTTTCCGACCTACAAAACTCCATGAACAGTTATACACATTCAAATCTGTTGCAACCCTCGTCACATCACCACGACGGCTCGTTGACCTCTCTTTCGACACGACCCCCGAACCTGCGCCTCGGTATGGGTCTTCCGCTGAGTCGTGTTTATGCTGAATACTGGGCCGGCAGTCTAGAATTGCACAGCCTCGAGGGCTATGGTGTCGATGCGTTCCTGCAGATCTCTAAGCTCGGCAATAAGAACGAACAGCTCGCCACCCGTGCCGCCATGGACGCTGTTTAAATTGTACATAGAGCAGGCATTTTTCGAGGACTCATCACAAGTGAAATTCGGGAACGAAATACATATATATGAGATTACCTTACCACAATAGATATCTCCGTCGAGTCAGAGCTTGCGGAATTTGGGAACAAGTTTCTCTTTACTGAATGGTATCATAAGAAAGTTCGATTACATCGTCAACTAAGCCTAACTGCACTGAATGAACCTTGGTGCTCCCGCAAAGGGTGCCCGTGACGGGGAAGAATATTTCTGGACATCACCCGTCTTTACTCACAATCCACGCTAGAACGTTTTAGAATCCTAATTACCTGATATGACTTCGATTTTTGACTCCGATTCTGTCCATTTGCTTTCCCCCCTCTTGCCCATCCGCTCATAGAGAGAGATAATAAGCTACTAAGCATAACGGACAGCCAAGAGATCTTCAAATATTAAGTGGGTGTAGGGATAAGGTAATTAACACCCTACCAGTTTTTCCATGAGGAGTTGGTGATCAACACTGGACAAAACTACGCGAAAATAGCGAAGACAAATGTATGGCTTAGCGTCGGCCGCTGCGGGCGACGCTGCCCTGCATCTGCTCGAGCTCGGTTTCGAGTTGCTTGATCTGGGCATGTGTTGATTCAAGATCCTTGTTGAGACGGTCACGCTCAGCAATAAGCTTCTGCTCCCACTGTCGGAACCGCTGCTCTTCAATCTTGACCTGCTCAGTGAAGCGCTTGCGAAGGGCCTCTTCCTCCTCCTTGTACTTAGGGTTGTCCAACTTGCGGGGACGCGCCTCGCCGAATTTGCGCGTCTCCATCTGCTGGGCGCGATAGGCCTCGTAGTGGAGTTCCTCTGTAGTGTGAATGAGATCAAGCATGTGAGTGCGGATCAGAATGGAACGGAGCTTCTTGAAGTCGCAGTGGTCCTCGTTCTCGACTTCGGCAACGCCCCACGAGTACTGGCGGCCCTTCACGATACGGCCATCGCCGGTCTTAACGTCCTTCTCCGAGCCAATAACGGCAAAAGGCATTGCTGCCATCAAGCTTCGAGCGTGCTGCGCAGCGGCCTCGTCATCTTCCTCGATCGGCGGCTGGTAAATCTTGATGCTTTGTGCCTCGATGACAGCTTGGATCTACAATGATGACTTGGTCAGAACGATCAACCTCATGTGAGACCGGAATTACATACCTTGGCCTTGAACTTTGCCAGATCAACAGGGCTGAGAGTATCGGCCTTGGCAATAACGGGAATCAGGTTAACTCGAGAGCAGAGTCTCTTCATTACCTCGATATCTAGAGGTTTTAGCGTGTGGCCGGTAGGCCGGATGAAGTAGAGGCATGCGTGAACACGCAGATCGATCTTATCCTGCCGGCGAGGCTGTTGCTCTTGAAGCATGTACGACTCGTGCTGGTCGTCCAGGAACTCGATGATGGGCATCCAGGAGTCCTTGTTGTTCACGTAATCGCCGAAGCCGGGAGTGTCAATGACGGTGAGGCGGACTGTGGCACGGGTTATGTTAAACAACGACACTGTGATGCCGAGGAGACGGGGTATTTACCCTTGAAGAATTTCTCCTCCAGCTCGGCCTTAGTTATCTCAATTTCCACCGTCTTATCAACCTGCTTCTGGTGTCGCTTCTTGTGATCGGCATAATTCTTGATCGTGGTCGAGAAGAGAGTGTTGATGAAGGTCGTCTTCCCCAGTCCGGATTCACCAGCAACCTAAAAAGCGGGAGCAGGTCAGAAAAAAGCACATGTAACAAATACGCTACGGAAACACGCACCATGATGGTGAAGGCAGCACCTCTCTTGGCAACGATCTTGTGCCGCTGGTTGGGCAAATTGGCAATGCCAATTGGCGACGCGCTTTCAGCTGTGGCAGGAGGCATCTCGAGGATATGCAGCTGTGCTTGATCTTCTCTGCAGGTATAGGATCAGACCCCCGAATTGGCGAAGGTGAATAGTCACGTTGTCAAGAAACAATTACGCTGAAAGACAAGAACACTGTGGGTATGGGGGAAATGTGTCAAATCGCTAAACCAGCACGAGAAGGATGCCGGTCAAGACAAGCTGTACGAGAAAACGGAGAGTGTTGGAAATGTGTTGATGGAGTAGGTAGGTTGGATGGAGGTTACTGATGGGCCAAAATGTTAGTTAGGCTCATGTTTCAGGGGAAAGCCTTCCAATTATCGTGCTAGTTCTATCTAGCAAATTTCATACACAGCAACGGGAGTTGACAGGGGGCCTGGGAATTTGGGGTGGTTCAAATTGGCAGCAGTGGTGCTCCCCCGTTCCGACCTAGTCTAGTAGTTCTAACATAATCCAGCCAACCGCCTCTGGTAGTAGTAGGGAAAGAGCTTTGATCATATTTCGGTTGTGGAGCTCTGGGGTTGTCGGCACCTGCCAAAGCCATCTCTCATTGGATGTAAATCAAGGGGTTCTTTCTCGTATCAACGGTAGGCGCTCCTAATTGCATAACAATATTATGTACCTAGGTACCTCTGGGGGTACCGACGGATAAGGGACGTAGGGGTAGCATTATCCGATTCTTATCGTCGATAAGATCTCAAAAAGTTCGGCGCAATCGATTGACAATTGGGTAGAGGACTCTTGAGAGACCACTCTGCGAAAGATATTGTATCAGGATGGACATATAGCAAAATGAAGACAGACTTTAAGGTACATACATGTAAACTTATGCTTGCCCTTTCGTCTCAAACGCTAACCATGTAAACCGTTCCAGTTCTCCAACTTACTTGGAACCGTCTACTGTCAAGGCAATCTCTTGTTCAGTCCAGATGGGACCTGTCTTTTCTCTCCAGTAGGGAACAGAGTCACGGTATTCAACCTTGTTGAGTAAGTATTCTGCTTCCTCCAATAAGCATATAGAATATTGGAAACTAATGCGCATTCTACCCAGAAATAAGTCGTACACTCTCCCATTCGCCCATCGAAAGAACATCTCGAGGATAGGATTAACACCGCGGGGTAATCTGCTCCTGTCTGTCGACGAGGATGGCCACGCTATCTTGACCAATATACCACGTCGGATATCGATATATCACTTCTCTTTCCGATCGCCTATCACTGCTTTGGAATTCTCTCCGTCCGGCCGCCACTTCGCTGTCGGACTTGGTCGCAAAACTGAAGTATGGCAGGTCCCGTCAACGCCCGACTCGAATGCCGAAGGCGGCCTTGAATTTGCGCCTTTTGTCCGCCATCACACTCACATGGGTCATTTCGACGATGTTCGGCACATCGAGTGGTCCAGGGATTCCAGATTCTTTTTAACGTCGTCCAAAGATTTGACAGTACGCGTCTGGAGTCTAAACCCCGAGGACGGATTTACCCCGACTATTCTCCAAGGCCATAAACAGCCTATCATTGCTGCTTGGTTCTCAAAAGACCAAGAGACTATATATACCGTTAGTAAGGATGGCTCAGTGTTTGATTGGCAGTATCTACGACATCCCGACGCTCCACCCCGCGATGAGGACGAGGAGATGGAGGATGCCCAGGATGATGATATGCGATGGCGTATTGCCCAGAGGCATTACTTCATGCAGAATAACGCACATGTCAAATGTGCTTCATTCCATCCCGAGACAAACCTATTGGTTGCAGGCTTCTCGAACGGCATATTCGGCCTGTATGAGATGCCCGATTTCAATCCCATCCACACCCTCAGTATATCCCAGAACGAAATCGACTTTGTCACGATCAACAGCAGTGGAGAGTGGCTAGCGTTCGGTGCTTCCAAACTTGGTCAGCTTCTGGTTTGGGAGTGGCAGTCTGAGTCCTATATTCTGAAACAACAAGGCCATTTCGATTCCATGAACTCGCTTGTCTACTCCCCAGATGGGAAAAGGATCATCACTACTGCGGACGATGGCAAAATCAAAGTTTGGGACGTGGAATCGGGTTTCTGCATTGTAACATTCACGGAACATACAAGCGGTGTTACAGCTTGCGAGTTTGCAAAAAAAGGCAATGTATTGTTCACTTCCAGCTTGGACGGCTCGGTAAGAGCTTGGGATCTGATAAGGTTTCGGAATTTCCGGACATTCACGGCACCAACAAGATTATCGTTTACTAGTATGGCAGTAGACCCGAGTGGAGAGGTTGTGGCGGCAGGTTCCTTAGACTCTTTCGACATTCACATCTGGTCAGTGCAGACTGGTCAGTTGCTCGACCAGCTAGCAGGACACGAGGGCCCCGTCTCCTCACTGGCCTTCACTCCGAATGGCAATTTATTGATTAGCGGTAGTTGGGATCGTACGGCTCGGCTGTGGTCCATCTTTAACCGTACACAAACTAGCGAGCCCCTGCAACTCCAAGCAGATGTATTAGCTGTTGCTGTCCGGCCTGACTCGGAACAGTTGGCCGTCTCCACTCTGGATGGCCAGTTGACGTTCTGGTCCATCTCAGAGGGCCAACAGGTTTCGGGACTCGATGGTCGGCGAGACGTTTCCGGCGGTCGAAAGGTTACCGACCGCAGAACCGCTGCCAAAGTCTCTGGGACGAAAAGCTTTGGCACCTTGAGGTATAGTACTGACGGCAGTTGCTTATTGGCCGCTGGAAGCAGCAAATATATCTGCTTATATTCTGTTAGCACCATGGTGCTACTCAAGAAGTTCACAGTCAGCGTCAATCTCTCGCTATCGGGGACCCAGGAGTTTTTGAACAGCAAGTTGCTCACTGAAGCCGGCCCTGAGGGCTTACTTGATGACGAAGGAGACGGCTCGAAGGATAACAGCCTCCCTGGTTCGAAGCGTGGCGGTGATCCTTCAGCAAGAAAGGCGTTACCGGAAGTTAAGGTGAGCAGCGTGGCATTTTCGCCCGCCGGCACATCCTTCTGTGCTGCCTCCACCGAAGGACTCCTCATATACAGTCTTGATAACGAGCTGCAATTCGACCCGTTCGATTTGAATATGGAAATCACACCGGCTTCCACTCTTGCTGTTCTCGAGAATGAAAAGGATTATCTCAAAGCCCTCGTCATGGCGTTCCGTCTCAACGAGGCCGGCCTCATCAAAAGGGTATTCCAAGCTATACCGTACCCAAACATCCCGCTAGTTGTCGAGCAGTTCCCTATTGTTTATGTAGCGCGGCTCTTGCGGTTCGTGGCCGCTCAAACAGAAGATTCGCCGCACATTGAATTCTGTATGCTCTGGATTAAGGCCCTTGTAGACAAGCATGGCTCCTGGTTGACGGTGAACCGAGCCAAGGTCGACATCGAACTCCGAATTGTCGCCAGGGCAGTTGCTCGCATGCAAAACGAAATCAGACGCTTGGCCGACGAGAATACTTACACGGTCGATTACCTGCTCGGCCAAGCTGACACGAAGCTTCGGGAGAATACCAGCCAAAATCGGACTCTCACAGATGGGCTAGACCAGCCGATGAAAATGCTCACCTCCAAGGAGGAAGAGTTAAGTGGATCACAAGACGGTTCTGAGGGCGAATGGATAGGTCTAGACTGAACCGTTTATCAATATCGTGAGGTTCGAGATGAAATTCCCCGTACTACCCCAACAGCATGTCTTCCTCCCCTCGGACTCGATATACGGGCTCCCAACTGAAGACACCCAGCCCCGATCACGCCGCCTTACCATTGCTGCTGTGGCTCCGAGCGCAGTCTCGTAGGCGACGGTCGACAAGGCAGAGCTATAGGTACTGCGAGCAACGGCCAGCTGAGTTGTTAACCGTCCCGCCCATCGTGACGGGTGCAGAACGAACATTATAGTTCTATATGCGGGTTTTATACTGTCTAATGGTAAAGGGTAGATGGAGCTCCAAGTACGTGTGTGTGAGAGCCCATGGTATACCTGTAAAAATCTCCTATTGGAGGAGTATTACCCGGTAGAAGTCTCAACGGCTCCGCGCCAAAGTAAGCCTCATCGGATGTGGGGATGCTTGTACCAAGATCTTGTCCACAGCAGCGACTGAAATATATGTTGGTACCCCTACAACTATGTATATATGTATGGCATGGCGCTCAAAATAAATTTCAAGGCAAATAAACATTACGACACATTACTAATTGGGTCGAAAGGGCTAGGTTAGCTAAGCCTGTGTTATGTCCAACTACGTTAACTAACCTAAGTCCGTACTAGACTAGTAAGGTTAGCTGCTGCCTGGTTTTCGGGACTGAATAGGTACACACTCCAGGTTAGGCTGATTCCCGCAGGTGGCACCAATGAAGCCACTAATACAAGGGATCCCTGTCCGGAACGTTGCAACACGTCAAATCTAAATAGTAACACGTCAAAAATTTGGTTATATATTGAGCGGTTGTTCACCTACGTCCTGGATGCTGTTGGTAAAAGCGTATTCATTATCTGCATCGGTCACTCCACTCACATCATAACACAGAAACAACGCCGCATCGGCAGCCACTGTGTCGACTCCCGGAACCAGGGAACTGGAGTGTTAGGTGTCAAAAACACATGCACGTTGGACAAACAGAGAAATGGCCACAAGGCAGACTGGGCACTAGGTTAGGTATGTTAGATCAGGCAGATATAAAGATAATCATTTAATAGATGTTAAACGTCCTGTGGGGAGCAAGGAGGTAACTCGCAGAATGAAACCTTCCTTTACATTTATCAATAATATTTATTTATCCTGTTGTGGATTGTTTCCCCCACGTTGTTTTCGGCACCGGCTAGGCATATTTATTTATTATGGTCGAATTCTCGGGGAATAATAAGTGTTTGCCCCAGGAAATTTTAGCATCTCATGCGGCCAACAGATTCTAGGCCTTACAAGTTTGGGAGTCCAGATAACTTTTTGTGTTCCCTCCAAAAAAGCTTTGGTGAAAGTTACAAGTATTATTTTCGATTGCGGTCAAATTCTCCCTTGGTTTCTCTCATGATATAATAATTTCTACCAGCTGGTACACCTTTTATCCACACACCAGTATTGGTCAGGTGAAACATATTAATCGAGTTTTAAGTATCATCACAAAAATATGGACGTCCAAGCCATACTTGGAGGGATGTTCCCTCTCGTGCCATCAAACGGGACAGCTACGATGGGGAACTCGTCGGCAGGCTCCCAGGGCCTACATATCGTCGAGACGGTGCTGCCACTTATCGGCTTAAGGGGGTTCGCCCCGATATATCGGTTTGCCGAGAGCGCCCTCGGCCGGGACCCATCCTATCTACTGGCGGTGCTGGGGTTCGGCTGGGCCTTCAACAAGCTCTTCCAGCAGATTTACGCCTTTTACGACCGCATACTCGTGAAATATCTGATGAGCACCATTCACATCTCCAGCACCGATGAGATCTATTTGCACGTGATGGCGTGGCTTGCGAAGCAGATCTCGCTCGTGAATTCGCGGTCTATCACGGCCGAGACGGTCTGGAAGACGGCGTGGGAGGAAGAGGACATATCGACTATGGGCCGAGATAATTCGGGGTTGTATCTTAATTTCTCCAATCAGGAGGCGAGAACGGTAAGTCTTCCTGATAACGAGACGAATGAGAACCCCGGTTAACAGCCGTGCTTTTATCAATAAGAGGCCGAAGTATGTCCCGTCTGTAGGACACCATAGTTTCTGGTGGAATGGCCAGTACTTTAGGTTACAGCGCAAGAAGGAATCTTTATTTGACGACAGGCACGGTTTTGGCACATTCAAGGATAAGGAAGACTTGATGATCTCTTGCATATGGAGAAATCCCGGTAATTTAATGCTTTGAAGTTCTTTCCTTCTCCTTTTGCTTTTACTTTCCTTTCGTTTCGCTCTCCTCCTATACGTTTGTACAGGGGCATCTAAAGCTAATGTCACGCCCAACAGACCCGATCAAGAAACTGCTGGCCCACGCCAAGCAACAATACTACAAGCAGCACGAAGCCCGGACGACGGTGAAGCGACCCGTGTCGGTGCAGTTTCGGCGGAGCCGGAACAACTGGCAGGTGGTGGCAAGCCGCCCCGTGCGGGACATGCGGACCGTGATCCTAGACCAGCATCAGAAAAACACCGTGCTGGCTGACATGAACGAGTACCTGCACCCGGCGACGCCCCGCTGGTACGCGAACCGCGGGATCCCGCTCCGTCGCGGATATCTGTTCCACGGTCCCCCCGGCACGGGCAAGACTTCGCTCTCCTTCGCGTTGGCGGGAGTCTTCGGCTTAGACATCTACGTCATCTCGCTCCTTGAGCCGACCCTAACGGAGGAGGACCTGGGAAGCTTGTTCACCTCGCTGCCAAGGCGGTGCATCGTTCTTCTTGAGGATATTGATACGGCCGGCTTGAGACGCACAGGCGAAGAGAAACCGGCGATTGAGGAGAAGCCTGCTGTCGCCGCCGCCGGCGAGAAGGAGAGTTCGAATTCGACGAGTGACGGAGATGCTAACAAGGCTACAACGTCCCTAGATATCAAAGAGCTAGCCAAGGCGCTCAAGAAAGAGTCAGAGGACCAGAAGAAGGGCATCTCGCTATCCGGACTGCTTAACGCCATCGATGGCGTCGCGAGCCACGAGGGTCGCGTTCTCATTATGACGACGAATATTCCCGAGAGTCTTGATCCGGCTTTGATCCGCCCTGGCCGGGTTGACTTGCAGGTTCCGTTTACAAACGCTACTAAAGAGCAGGCCAGAGAGCGTAAGCATTTCTATTTTATCCCCCAAGAAGAGGGAACACGCCCCTTTTTAGTCGTACATTCGTCCTCGGGTCTACTCCACCGCCCTAAACTCCCTTCAAATTGTCATAACTATTATACTTACTAACACGGACCATGATAGTTTTCATCCGAATGTACGAAGTAGATGAAGGACGTCCGCGAACGGAAGGACTACCAAGTCCCACATCTCCTTCTTCTTCGCCCTCTTCTAGCGGATCAACAACACCATCTCACGAAAAGACGACGACAACAACGACGACGACACCCGAGCTGCTGCAGCTAACTAATGGTAACGGCAACAGCAACGGTCATATTCCGTCGTCATCGTCATCGCCATCATCATCGCCATCATCAGCTGAGACGACCCTTCCAGGTGCGTTACGATCCGGCGATCTCGACATCGCCGTGAGCGAGCTTCCGGAATATGCCCGAAAATTCGGCGACAAGATCCCCGCGGGCGAGTTCTCGCCCGCCGAGATCCAGGGGTACCTCCTGAAGCGGAAGAAGACGCCCCGCCGCGCCGTCGAGGAGGCGGGTAAGTGGGTCGCGGCCCTCTTGCAGCAGAAGGCGAACAAGTCCAAGATTGTGCAGGTTCAGTAGATACCTATTACCTACTAGTAAGAGGAGGAGAAGAATTGCTTCACTGTGAATTGTGAACAAGATGAAGGTGCGAAGCGAGTCTAGTTGTTACGTTTTTTATTTTATTTAAAATCACTTATGGTATGGCTTAGATTAGAGGACTTGTAAACGGGACGGGGCACAGGGGACAGGGCACAGGGGATAGGGAGGTAGCGGTTAGGCGCTCTGTTTTTCTCTTTGGCAGGGCCATTTCTTTTATTAGACGGATGTACACGATTTTTTTTTTTTCAAGACTGAATTCTCATTATGACTCACAAGATATACGCATACATAGCAAAGAAAAAAAAAAGGAAAAAAAAAGGAAAAACCAGACTAGAAAAACCAAAAAAAGTAAAAATAAACTAGACAGTCTCACGTTCACATATATCCTTCAAAGACGTCACGTTATATCCAGGCTGAAGTACAAAGCCTAGAATGACTGCGAGTTGCAGTATATTCCTTTCCCCTATTTCTTCTTCTCTCTTTACGAGGTCTGGTTAGGGAGTAAACACCTGCTTTTCTATTCTACCCTATCTATGCTTCACCACTTTTATACATACAAAATCATCATTAGATCAAGTTTAGAGGCGCAACGGGGTAACGGGAAAAATACAACTGCCTAGAGGCCTGTCTAACTTACACGCAGACTCAAAGAAAACATGTCGAGGGCAATGTATCGTTGCACACTGGATACCTCGTCCCACATGTGGAAGAACTCGAGGTGAGTCCTACCGATTTGTAGGTAGTACAATACAACACGTGTGACTGATCGTGCATATTACGGGAGAACGCATAATTATCCTAATCAACTCCCATAAGTAATTGTTTTATTCTTGCCTCTTGAAGAACTTTGACAGATACACCAGTCTAATTGTAAGTGTTGTCCGATACGTATCATGGGACATAATCTTAACCTTAGTCTAGGAATGTAGCGAGAAAACCGCAAAATAATCAGAAAGAAGCCAGTCACAAAATCTCATCTCTCAGAGTGCAGGTTCAAAAATATGGATATCTAACCGAACCTGGGCGTTTACAGCTAGCTGTATAAAGAGGCAAAAAACCCTGCGTCATAATTATCTACCTAATCTAGGCTTAAAAATTTTTCTCACCTCGTGGTCTCTTGTCTGAAGTGCAAAAGTAAAGAAAGGGAGATATTATCACGTGGTGCTTATTACTTGCTTACACCTTAAGGTACCCACTTACTTACCTTCCCGTGGGACGGGGATGAGGACGGGGAGCTCATTTATGCCTTATTACTTTTCTTTCTCTAAAGCCAAAGCTGGGACCGCTGCTGGTTTTGGTTTATTTGTCTATTTGTTTGTTGGTTTGCTTTGTTTGCTTGAGTTTTTTTTTTTCCCCCTTTGAAGGGAGGAAGGGTGCCTAAAAACAAAACAAATAAATAAAAGCCGGGACACCAACAACGGGCCCAATAGCTAGACTAACCAAATTTCTGTTGAACATCGATTTTAAGTCGAGTCAAGTCCAATCCTTGTGTCGTCCTTGCGTGCTTACCACGCGGTGGGCTCGAAATCCAGGCTCACTGGCTGGTTGCTGTGGCTGCAAAGGGCAGATATAAACGATGTCATGACATACATGACCTTGTGACTGACTGGTTGACCAGTTGACTGACTTGATGACTGGCTGCAGATGTATAAGCGGTGACCTGTTCATGCCCTGTTCATCCCAATCAACCCACCCAAGGCTGTATACTGTGCCACGAGGCTGTGCGAGGGCGTTTTATGCATGTCATCGCAAAATACCCACCCCCTTGCCTTTGGTATGTCACAATTAAATAAGTCAGCTGATCTGGTGGTAGGACTTAGTGCTGACGGGATTCTGTCAACCTACCTGGATGAATGTGTATATATTTATGCTGTAAAGGCTATAGAGGTAGGTAAGCTGCCGCGTGAACTTCGGCAAGGCATATCGTTGATAACTACACATACCCAACTTAGGCACACCTTTTCCCCCTTGCCTATTTGAAATTTGACCTTGTCATCGTATTATAGAACTTACAGTGATCAACACTCATGTGGAAAAACCTATCTATCTCTGGATACACCATGCTTAATATAGCGATAACAGTGGTTTGGTCCGGTGTTGGTTGTCGTGCCACTTTTCGATAGCGAAAAGGAAAAAAAAAAGAGGCCTTCAGTCAGCCAGGGAAAGCTCATGGGGTGGATAATCACCAAGGCAAATGCACGAGTCTTGTGAGATTATCTGTAAAAATTCTTGGATATTACATTATATCTGTTATCTACCTACCTACTTCGAAATTATGATCACTTGTACTTAGCGATTACCTAAGTACCTAAGGTAGAGGTATCAAGTACATGGGTATATGCCCGGAACTAACAAATTCCTAATTCTCCCCTATCCGAGCGAACTAACCCGGCAACTAAACCAAAAAAGCCTCCCCTCTCCCCCTCTTCTCTCTGTTCTTGTTATCCTCCTAATGCTGTATCTGTCTCATATTAATCAGCCATCTCAGCCACTATCACATCATCAGCTGTCGATATCGATACCCTCGCTGTCTCTGTCTCTGTTTGTCTCTGTCTCGCTAGCCTCCTCATCTTCTCCCTCTGGCGACGGCACACGACGACCAAAGCGACGATTGCGATAGCACCGGTTACACACAGAATGCTCGCTATGATCGCTGTGTCGCATTTGGAAATTTGATGGGCTTTGTAAAATTGTTAGGAAAAGGGGAAGGAAAAAGATGTCAGTCAGTCAGTGAGTTAGACAGCCAGACAGTCAGGCAGCGTGGGATGGAGGAATGAATGGTTCTTTAGGTAGAAAAGTTAACGAGACATAGCTAGTTTTTCTTCTTCTTTTTCTTTAATTTCTTATTTTCCTTCATCTTTCTTAAATATATAAAGTGAAAAGCCCAGTGGGAGTAGGGTCCATACCTGAAATTAAGGAACATGCAGGGCTCGTAGAATTTGGAGAAACTGAAGGAAACCCGGTTTCTGATGTTGACGAAGTAGTAGTAGTAGTAGAGTTTGAGGTCGTCGAGGGCAAGCACGACGCTCCCGTATTAGTCTCGGTAATGGTCTCGGTAATAGTATTGGTATTGGTATTGGTATAAGAGGTGAGGATGGTGTAAGGTACGCTGATGCTAATAGTACCAACCATCCTAACTCTGCTAGTCGGATAATAGCCCTGGTGGCGATGCATATTGCGATGTCTGCGCGCGCTCGCGCGTGCCCATATGTGGGTGTGTGTGCTGTTCGATAATCAGCTCCCGATGACTGTGACACCGCACGTAAAACTTGCATAGTCGGCTGGCTGGCTCGTATATCCTCGATTTCTCTGCCGGTAATTTGTAAGGAACTCTGACCACGACATCGAGGTGCTGTTAAAAAAGATGTCTTTTACAATAAATCTTAAAGTAGGTAAAGCGTCAACGCCTTCGCTGTCTTCTTTTTTCTCTTTTAATGATAATGTATAGGGATACATGGCGTTTGATTATAAAGCTGTCGGAGGGATTTTCTAGGAAACAAATTGTTTTTAAGGTATAATATCTCGTACATGGAATCCTGGTCACTGACTATTATGACTAATGCTTCTGCGTGTTTTCTGTCTATTAACTCCATACCTGCGGATATTTACAGTGACAGTACTTTTAGGGCAGTGAATGATCTTCCCTTACTTCCATTGAGTTCGACGAGTACAACGATATTTTTAGCGCTGTTATTGGAAGTACCAGACTCCGACTCGCGAGGAGTGAGACTGGCTCGAGTCTACTCGACCTGATGCGTTGACTCAACAAGCCCAACTTCACGGCATCATACGGTGGCGAATCGACAAGAACCTAAAACTAAGCACATGCGCAGAAATAAGTAGACAGCTTAGTAATTCATCCATTGCATTAATAGTTGTTACGGGCTTCGTGGACCTAACTCTCAACACTGTGACCTTTCTCCTCGATATTAACAATAAGTTCATGCTGGGTCTTGAGATTTTGCGCAGAGCTCAAGGCTCTCGCGACGGTAGTCTCGTTCTTCTCGGCCACAATTTGCCGGAGCGCCTTGACCAAGAAGCCCGCGATTAAATCCACACTCCAATTATCGGGTATTACTTGCAGAATATCGCTCACATCAAACCAGCTGCCGAATTTTTCGAGGAGACGTCCCGTCTGCTCCACGCGGTCGCTGACATCCTCAAGCTGTAAGAATTCGCGTAGCAAGGCTCGGAACAGCCGCGCCTGCTCGTTCTGGGTCGGTGGCGCACTATCACGCCGTTTTGGCCCCTTTGAGTCGTCGTGACCTCCAGAAGGAGTAGCTGGGGTTTGGGCTTGGTAGATGCTATATACACTTGCACCGCCGCGGAAACAATACGCCACGGCCGTGTCGTAGTCTCCAAGACGATGCACTAAGAGACGTAATGCATTTTCGTGATTCTGGGCTCGACCATCGAGAATGATGGTTTCAGGAACCAACAAGTCCTCAGCGATGCTACTGAGACCAGCTATTCGACCCCTAATTACTGACACGTCGTATTCATAATTGCCGCCTAGAAGCTGAAGGAGACGTAATCGACTATGCCACGCCTCGTCGTCGGCAGGAGCATTATCTGTGAGAAATTGGCGATAAGTTGGCTTGGGCGGCTGAAGTGCTCGATATGCTTCGTAGGTTGACATCACAACATCTCTGTCTTCTGACGACGTTTGTAAACGAGTGATGACAATGTCGAGATAATATGTGATCAACTCATTGACATAGGTGGTATATCCTTTCCCAAATACTAAGAACTCGAGATAATATTTGACTGCCGCGGGCGCGTCATTCCTCAGAAGTTCCACGACGGAGGTAGGCTCGAATTTTGGTGCCCGGCCTTTGTCGTCTGCGAAAACTTGCACGCCAAGCTTCGGGTTACGATTTGCCAACCAGATACCGTAATCTTGGACGAGCGCTTGGTTGCTGATTTTTGATAGGTATTCGCGAACACGAACCTCACCATCGGTGAACTCGCCGCCATCATTCCTTTCTCCTTCGATGATTCGTCTCCATGTTTCAAGAACCTCTTGGGCCATTTTCCTGCTTTGATAGAGCCTACTAAGCACAAAGAGCCGGTGGTACGATTCGATCAAAGTCTCCGCCCTGCCAAAACAATCTACGCCGCTGTCAACAAGCTCGTACAGTTCGGCCCGGATGGAGCGAGTTTTGGCTAGCCCAGGAGGTGAGTGCTGGTCTAGCTCGAGAAGTACCGCGAGCAAAGCAGCGTCTACAGTACGGAATACTTCGCTCTCGTCAGGTACGCTGCCAAACCCCTTTTTTCGCCGCCAAGTGCTAAGGAATCGTCTTAAGAACTGAAGAACCGGCTGATTTAATGCGCCCAGCGCAGTATTGACCTTTTTGTCAAAGCCTGGGCTGGCAATATATTCCTCGGTAGCCCTTTTAACACCGCCAAAGATCCATATTCCGCGTCTGGTCTCGATGACTTCATTCCGTACACCGGGAATTATGGACAGCACAACACGAGGATCAAGTTGGCTATCGACCAGGATCTCCTCCGTTGCCTGCAACTCAGAGTCTGTAAAAGTCCCGTCTGCAGATTTCAAGAAACTGATCAAGAGCAAGACCCCGATTTGCTGCCGTATGTAGCTGAAGGTCAAGAACTCCAATTCCGACTTGGCATCACGCCCGCGTATCGAGTTTATGATTTTGAACAGCTCTCGTCGCTTTAGCGGTGTCTCTTGCGGGATAGCACTGATAACTGCCAGTTGGGCGTCTAATTGGAGTATCAGAGGGTTGCGAATAGCCCACCAGATGAAAGAACCTGACCACACGGCCAACCGAGCCGTGCTTCCTGCTAGGCGGCGAGCAAATTCTTCTTCTTCTGCATTGCGTGTGACCTGCCAATCTTTAGGCAACGGTTCGTCTTCTTGAGAATCATTGTCTCTGTCGAACAGTTCTTTTTCTTGGGTCATTCTCTCCATTGACATCGCGGTTCGCGAATCAACACTTTTCAGTGACAATGAAGAAACATCCGTACTCCCTGATGAGAACGGTGTAAACCTACGTCTGCAGAGCCGATCGACAATTTCCCAGGAATGTGTGCTATCTGACCCCAACAGTGAGCGGATCCCCAGGGGCTGGGGGACTTTGACTTTTGCCGTATTATGAATAGGTTCGAGCCAGTGTTTTATCGACTCGGGCTCTGCAGCGTCGGCATCCCAGCGCTGGATTTCCAAGCCGTAGTGTATGCCATCTGCCAGCTCTTTGCTCATTGACGCAAGAATAAACCCCTCTTCCTCGAGATTCAAAGACATTCGGGAAGATGACAAGTCTGAAGAACCCCCATCAACCACTATCTGTCTAGGATAGCGTGTAAATTCGATGGTAGGTCGAGTGGGTTCGCCTTCGGTGTTCACGAACATTCCTATCCCAGGTTCCATCGGACTGGTGCCTGTTACTAAAAGGAACTCCTCTGGGGTCGGCGAGACGATATGTGGCTTGAGAAAGGCAGGTCCTGGTACAGCAACTCTGGCTGGTCTACTTCCACCGGCTCCATCGGAAGCCGTTGGTTGGGTGCTGTCTACCATTTCAGGAGGGCTTGGGCTAGGTATAGGATCTGGAGGCGTGATGTGACCATCTGGCTCGCTGGGGTTGACTGCTTGCTGTTCCGGCCGCCGATTCACGCCGGCGATCAGGTTGCCTAAGCTGGTACCCCTCCGGTGTGTCTGCGGATCCGGACTTTCTGTCAGGGCTCGTGCCTGAGCCGATGAATTGCTTCGTAGCAAACCACCACCAGAACTTCCAGATATATCTTGTACCTGACCAACCACTGTGCCAGGTTGTGCCTCGTCTAATGACGAGATCGACATCAACGGGATCTTGAGTTGACGATCAATCTCCAGCAAGGCATAGCTTCGCGAGTCGGCTACACAGGCGATAGTATCCCTTCTGACAGATAACCTGCTTCCTGCAAAGTCTATCTTTGCCAAAACACGGGCATTTTCACCAATTCTGACGACCTGTATCTTCCTGCTCAGAGACAGTAATATCGTGGCGCCCTCGGGGTCTTGAGCGCTGTGGTTGAGATCTACTCCACCAATCCAACCGCAATTCTTCACCTGGAGTGAACCAAACACGGGGCTTAGCTCGGGAAGCGAATAGAAGGTGACCGTCGAGTTACACAGCACACATGCCTTTCCAACGCCAGGCAGCAGCAGGATCTCTTGAACGCCAGGCCTCGAAGCGCTGGGGGCACCGGGGGGATCGACGAAGGCGGGTCGGAGTCGCGATGCTAGGATGAACGTCGGTACACCAGAATCATCGGTAGGATCTGGGGGTATCTGGAAGAAATGAAGTAATTCTGAATCCGAAGTGCCTATGTAAAGGTTGCCATCTAGTGCCCGGACATTAGCTAAAGGACACAATAAGAGTTGTATTGATTTCATACCGAGATATTCCACACAGTTGATCTTGATATCATCCTTGGAACCATCTTCAGACAATGGCACATCTGCAAAGAGGGTGCGCAAAACGAATGGGCCAGCACCCAGAACACTTGCTGTGCTTATACTACTATGTGCGTCTGAAGCCATAGCTGGAGGAGCAACATCATAAAGCCCCGGACCTGGTCATAATGTCGATACACAATCGCATAGGCAACTATTGTGTTGTCGTTGTTGTATTGTTCTTTTCTGTGGAGTGTTCAGACAAGTATCTTGCGAATGGTATGTAGGTATTTGAGAGATAAAGCCGACGGGAGCTGCTTGATTGGAAGATGTTACAAGCTTGGTCCTGACTCCTACCAAGGCATCCTAGTAAAGGATCGACATGCTATGTGCAAGCTTGAGATTGTCACAAAAGTGGGACTTCCCCAGCCTCACCCACCAACCTCTTTATCAGGTAAGTCAGCTAACCTACCTAGGTAGGAAGTCACCTATACTTATAGGTAGCCCCGCTAATTAATTCATTACAATGCTGCCTACTAAAGGGTAACTAGAAACTACTATGTAATGACCTCGAGCTCTCCAGTATCATCCAAGTAATACAGCAGCAAAAGTGTTCTCATTAATTCTATACAAGTTTTATTGTATTGTCTTGAACTATGGTGAGAGATAGGCGACAAGGGAGCCCGGTCGAGAACCTTAAGGTCACGTCACTCTTAATAGTTGCTCTTCTTATGCGACCAATAACACTCGATCAAGGCTTCAGAGTATAGTGCTGTATTGAAGAAATACCGGTCTAGGTGAAAGAAAATCCCAGAAAAGCATCAACGACATCTTAAAACTTTGGTGGCTGCTAAAGTAGCCTAGAGCTCTTCCGGCCATAATGGAGTCAGATCCTGAAGACGCCGTCGGTACCGAAGAGATCAGCGGGACCGCTACAGCCCAGGCACCTGAAGCGAGCAGCTCGGCAGGCGCAAGTAAAGGGACGACGAGCCGTAATGCATGTGAGTCACTTCCACCGCCCAAAAGTCTCAGCAATCCATCATGGCCTCAAAGGTGCTGACTGCGGCCTTTATATAAAAGTCGACCTGTTAATGGCCGTGAAGCCCAAGAAGCCGCTCCAGTTTAAGGGTCCATTCATAGGGAAAGACGAGCTGGGCGCATACACAGCGCACAGGGATCCAGCATCCCGCTGGCCCAGCGTCGTGCTCCATGCCAACGAATTTTCCGTCTCCATCTATGACAAGTATCCCAAATCGACGGTCCACACGCTTCTGCTCCCGCGTTCACCGCTGAGTCGCAGCCACCCCTTCGACGCCTTCGAGGACGCCGAGTTCCTCGCGGCCGTGAAGACGGCGACCGCGGAGCTCAAGCGCCGGGCGGCGGCGGAGCTGCGGCGGCGGTACGGGTGTTACAGCGAGCAGGAGAAGCTGCGCGAGTCGGTGCTGAACGGCGAGGTAGAGTGGGATCCCGAGGTTCCGCTGCCGAGCGGTCGCGATTGGGAAAAGGAGTTGCTCGTTGGTGTCCACGCTAAACCTTCCATGAATGACCTACATGTGCATGTACTATCGCGCGACATGATGGGACCGCGGATGCTCAAGAGCAAGCACTACCTGTCCTTCAATACGCCATTCTTAGTCGATATTGTAGACTTCCCGCTGGCAGAAGACGACCCGCGGCGTGAGAGCGCTTATCGTCGTGAATACCTAAAACGAGATTTGCGATGCTGGCGCTGCAAGGAGAATTTTGGAAGTAACTTCCACGCCCTCAAGAAACATCTTGAAATGGAGTTTGAAGCCTGGAAAAAGGAATGAACCATAGCACAAGCCAAACCATACTATAAATTTGCCGACCGAGATAAGCCGTATGGACTGGGTAGCTAGCTAACAGGTTTAGCAATATGAATCCTGGTTTGGAACTGCTACAATAGAGCCGACAAGGTCAACCAAAAATTTGGAACATCCTGAGTCAAACGCGACGCGACGCGTTGCGGATCTTCAAAGAGAGGTAAACCACTCCAGCAAGAGGGCGGAAGGAAGACGCTGTTCATGGCACATACGAGCAGACTTGCGTGCAGACCCGACAACATTAGTCAGATAGATGCAGATTAGACGCCCCCTGAGTTTCGAAGGGAGGCAGCAAAAACAACACACTTGAGAACGAATATCGAATATACATGCGATCCCGTAAAAGCAATCAGCCTCGTCTTCCTTTCATTATTACAACCTGATCAATTAATCCATGTTGTACAAGTTCAGGCATCCTGTAATAGCGCGTATCAGCGCATAGTAGCGCATTCAAAGAACAGCATGTCGGCAAAGATAAGCCAGCTTCTGCCCATCCTGTCCAGTGTCTGAATCGTTCGTCACTATTGCCTAACGCCACTAAGCCTCCGGAGAACATTGGCAATACTTGATATACCAAGCATTCTAGCGTCGGTATTTCTGTACTAATCATCCTACGGAGAACGCCTCGGTCAGTGAAGGGAACTTTATTTATTTCTCCCAGGCAGGTTTTATCTTGCTAGCAAGGTTGAGGGGAGTGCTACCTCGGCATCTGCGCCCATCTCCTCGTCCCCAGAATTACCGTCGTTGGCAGGGTCCTCTATCGCATCATCGGCCTCAGCGGTAGCATCTATAGTTTCCCGAGCTGGCGCGTTAGTCATGCTTGATCGCGAGTAGGAAATAAAGTATGTCTTAACATACCTTCGCCCTCGGCGTCGTCCTCGTTTTGCTCTTCTTCCTCCTCCTCCTCAGGCTCCTCCCCGACATCGCTCTTCCGTGACTTCCGTCCCCTCGCAGAGCCCTTGCCCTTTGACTTGGCAGATGATGCTTTAGGCGTGCTAGCTTTCTTCGGTGTGCTAGTGGCACTTGCGTTCTTTGGGGGTCTACCACGCCTGCCCGTACCAGTGGTAGCAGTCGGCTTCTTTGCGACGGCCTTTTTAACACCACCACCACTTCCGGGAGGGCGACCGCGGGGACGGCCACTGGGTGCCTTCTTAGGTTGAGGGGCGATGCCGTTCTTTGGGGGTCTGCCACGGCCACGCTTTACTGGGGCTTCAGACGCATCGGCCTTGGTGGGTGTTCCATTCTCTTTGGCTGCTGGCCGTCGAGGCGCCATGACTAGATATATGCGTGGAGGGAAATGGAGATGGCAGAGATTGGAAAAAGGAAAGGATCCGGGAAAAAAACTGGGAAAAAATTCCCTACTGCGCGGTTTGGCGTAATTGATTACAGAGAAAATTGGCAAAAATTTGTCCGATACAGATATAACTGAACGTTCGGGGATAGACTACGGGAGGTTTGTTTTGGGAAAAGAGAAGTAGAAATTCCAAGGCGTGGTGGGAGAAAGGTACAGCACTTGTAAAGTGAGAAGGTACGTACCTTGCCTACCTACCTAAGCTCCCCAGAGGTATTGACGCGTTGACCGCGTTCAATTATTACTAAACCTAAATAGGTATCCTATGGGTATTATTTACATTAATAGCCTGTTAGATATGTACTCACAAGTTCTTACCAAGCGCTTACTATGGAGATATCTGTAGTACATGTTACCTCGGTACCCACAGGTACGTAGCCTAAGTAGATGGCTCCTGAGAAAGAATTCCGGTAAAAATGGCCCAACGAGGATGCCAAAACTTCCCAGGCTAAAATGTGTTCGTAGCACCATCATCTACTTTATCACTTAGGTAGTTATTCAAATCTATGAGGCCATAACCATGGACTGTATCATTAATAGGTACTACTACTACTAATACTACTACTAATACTACCTAACTACTACTGGCTTGGTTTTATTCCATTGCGTTTCAATGATTTTCTGACACACTTGCACGTTTATCAGATTTTAGATACGCATAAGACGTACCTTAGTTTGTTACCTTGTTAGTTCCTTCCCCTACCTAGGACTCTACCTAAGTCCTCTTTCTTCTTCCCCATCGCTTTCTTGCTCCTTTGTCAGGTATCGCATCAAGCTAGCGCGAGAAACGTAGGACAATGCTCACAATGCTGCATTCAGCCTTTATTAGATCGTTGTATGACAGGCTTCGTAAAGAGCTAATGAAAGGTCATCATGGCAAGGTGCGTCGATTTCGTCGATTCCTAAACCCCCTTCCTTCAGGGGCAACAGAGCTCTAGAACATCTACCTACATACCTGAATACGGATATCCAGCAGAGCTTCTGGAAGCTGTTTACTGACTAAATGATTGCATCTATTTCAAGTATTTATGTTATGCCATTGCTATCCTGGCATAAGAGCAAGAAACATCATGACTAAACCAATCCCCAACGAGTCTGGATTCTTGGCCTTATATTGCTTGTAAAATGGCATCCTACACAGCCTTGAATCCCTGGTAATGAGATAAAATAGGGGTATGGGTTTACTCACTTGTAAAATAGACGTCTTTTTCATCACTAGAAAGAAGTCTCTCATGAGTGAACATGTGTTGTTATAGGTGTTTCCGTAGAGGGGCTCAGAGGTAATCATCCAAATCTTGCGTTAGCATGTTGTGCCTGTGGATGTTTTTCATATAGTTAGTGAGCCGTAGCCTATCTGATACAATTTTGAAGGAGGAGCGAAGAGGAACCAACTTTATCGTAAGAAGCCTCGAGAAGCTTTTTTTCGTCAACACCTCGCACTCTGTTGATACTATCAGATCTGCCTTGCCGAGGGGTTATCAGCAATCCAAGCAATGGCACACAGCCACCATTGACAGATTTAACAAAATGATAGGAGCCAGTGATGCTGGATAACAATACGGGCGTGGATCCAACCAGTTCTAAGACTTACATTTCCTGGAATGCAATCTCGCGCGCTACAGCAACATTGGAACTCATCAGAAAACAATGTTTGGCAGTGTGATTCAAACGGTTCGCAGCGGAGTACGTCACGAAGCATCACAGTTTGGAGACTGCTGGTGGTTGTGCGAAATGACTTGTTGCTATCATACAAACGAAAGGACGGTCTCTCTGCGAGGCAGGGATCTTATATATCTAACCTAACCACCTGACCTATCCTAGATACTTATAGCACAGGGACATCTGCATCGACTTGGTCCACCTCCATTGCGTCAACCTCACCGTCATATCCGGAGTCTTGTACCAGTGAGCCCATCGCAGTGTCCCTTGCCTGCAAGTCGGTCAACTTCGTATTCAATTGGTCGAGAAAGCTGCTACTTTGACTTCTCGCCAAGCTATGATAGAGTTAAAAAGGGTCAGCGCGATGCGTTAATATAACGGACTGTTATTATGCCGTCTTGGCCAAGCTTTATTGATCAACAGTCATTGAAAACTTACGACACGGGTTTCACCGGCGTATTCCCAACCTCGCCAGAGTCCATGTTGGGCGAGCGGTTTCTCGGCGTGCCAGAACTCCCAGAGTCCGCATAGTCTGAGGAAGAGGAAGAATCGTCCTCTTCTCCTTCCCGGTGGACGCCCATACCGAATTCGCTTTGCGCACGTTTGATGAGCTCATCTTCCATGGCCGGCTCCATACATGTGTCGAGTTCAATGACTATCGGAGCAGGAGGCTCTGTCGCCACCTCGGAGCTCAGGCCAATAAAGATGTCGTCCAAAGGTTTGGCTGGTGTCAATCGGAAAACACCACCCAGCGTCTTCAATACTGTTTTAGGCAGCCTATGTCAGCATGCCACTCGAGTGAAAATAGATAGAGTTAGGTTTAGTGCGAGGGAACATCGCCGGCCGGGCTCATAAAAATACAAAGAGCACTTACTGACGCCCCCAGGAGATTTTTGAATAAGGATGAGGAAGTCATCTACGGGCCGGGTCCGTGGCGCTGCCATTCCTCCCCCTCCTCCACCTCTAGGTCCCCTCCAATTGCTGTTTTGGTAGTTATTTGTCTGCGATCCCCGTCTCCTATAACCACTATTGCGTGCTCCGGGGTTACTACCACTTCCACCTGGTCCGCCTCCTCCCGGTCCGCCTCCTCCCGGTCCACGTCCTCCCGATCCGCCTCCTCCTGGTCCACGTCCTCCTCCTGGTCCACGTCCTCCTCCTGGTCCGCCGCCTCCTCCTGGTCCACCGCCGCCTCCTCCTCCTGGTCCGCCTCCTCCGCCAGATCCGTCATCTTCTCCTGGTTCGTCACCCTCCGCTGGCGGACCTGTTTTATTTCGTATGGACAAGTTCAGACTTCCCCATCGATCTTTACGTACTTTCTCTGAGTAAACAATATCTCCGGGGTTTCTTGTAATTTGGTTCCTCAGGTCTTCCTCATCACCACTACATTCTTTCTTGGTATCACTCTCATTGCTATATTCAAAGCATTAGCAAATAAAAGAGA
>Ga0247782_1000422_pt1 | contig 28992 bp, 20 predicted proteins | sample UWRJL019104C5_FD_179928 | JGI IMG/M metagenome (GOLD analysis project Ga0247782, IMG submission 179928) | Plant litter microbial communities from Arlington Agricultural Research Station in Wisconsin, United States - UWRJ-L019-104C-5 | ecosystem: Environmental > Terrestrial > Plant litter >...
TGTTTGTTGTGTTGTGTTTTTTTTTTTTTTTTTTTTTTTTTTTTTTTTTTTTTTTTTTTTTCAGAGTCAGTTTTCTTTTATCCGTTGGTTGCCACGACAAACTTATTCGCAGCTATCTTTTATGGGTTACTGATTGTTATTTTATAATATTGCAGATAACCCCCACGACGATGTTTATGGGCAGAATTTCGATGAAGCGGGTAACTGGAACGTAATTGTCCAAGGCACGAAGTGCTAAAGATGGATGGGTGTACGAGGACAGTGGTAGCCGTGCCAGTGCCTATGCAAGGATAAAAAGATGTTCCTTCTATGGCCTTTGAGTTATTCCTTGGTTCAGGCAACGCTGAATTGTCTTCATGATCTAGTATTGTGACAGTCGCATCCCATTTGTTTGGCGTTGTGTGTATGTGAGCTATATCGAACTCAGTACGTCATTAGTATTTACGGGGGCTTGAATTGTACCATTCTACTGGGCCACAAGACTATACTAGTTAGAGGACGTATACCGGCGCCCTTACGTACGGCCTTGAGGCTCGAAGGAAACAGTGGATGCGAATTTTAAGAGCAACTGCAATGGCAAGTTAAAGAGAGACGGGTGGACTTTGCCAACTCGGTACATGCTTGTCGCGTGTAGGAATATCAGCGATTCACGATCCATACCCATACATCCATCCGTAGGGACTAGCTAGACCAAGTCCTGAAAGCTGAGAGTATGCAACAATTATTTGCGTTGAAGTTCCAAGATAAAGATTAAGGCTAGCATCTAGATACAGGACTTATGTATGCTTGGTTTGTCTTTCGACTACCTATTATGTCTAGCGTTGGAAGCCGTCTAGGATCTACTATGTAGATTCACGCGACTGTTAAGAACGTGGCTCGGCATACCTATACTATGCGGGGAAGACCGTTGATTAATAGGTATCTCTTATCACCAGACTAGCCACGACCTCCACTACGCCTATCATCATGAGTGATCGCCACAGACAACCCTGTTAGGGCCTGTTCGTTAAATTCCGCAAGTTTTGCAAAAAGTGACTTTGCTACATTCTTATCCACTTTGCTAGCCAAATACAGCCAAGTTCAGATAGTGCCAAAGCAAAAGTTCCTCTTTGTACTCGTAAGGCTAACTTAAACTCCCTACTATTATTACGCCTATAGAGTAGGTCGTACAAAATCGCTCCCTATCCTTTCAATCAACATAGCCAACTTCAAGGTCGTTTTAGTGTGCTATAGCACTCTAAGGCATAGTATAGTACAATTTATAGCTATTTATTGCAGTTATAAAGCCAGCAACAATAGCAATAGCTTAAAAAACAGCTACTGCAGTAATTATTACAGCTTGTTTTTGCGTAGTATTAAGTTTATCTATTACGATTTTTTTGCGTTAATAGTCAAGGTTTGCCAAAAGAAGTAATTTTTTGCAAAAAACCTCCTCCCAGAAGAGGTTTTTCGCAAAACTCTATTTCTTGCTAAAAACAGTAATCATCATGCCAAGAAGCCTCTATTTACAGTTAGTAGGCCAAGAAACAGCCAAAGTGACCTAAAATACTTAAAGAAAATCAGATGTAGAGAAAATAAACAATGTATCCCATTTTCACTATACTAAATACTGCAAAGCATGTCCCTTAGCGTCTTGGAAGGTACTTAATTGCCTTCTTAGGCAATCCAAAAAAAACTTGCAGAATTTAACAAACAGGCCCTTAGAGACGTACATACAGTAAATAGGTGGGGGACCTATCCAAAGTGAAGCGGGCCAAGTATCTAAAAGACGACCTACAGTAGTGACTCGAAAGCTTATCTTGCCTCTTGCCGCCTTAGTACTGCTGCTCAATATCGGTTCGTAGTCGACGTGGCAGCTCGCTCTGTTTCCGGTCCAGGGTACCTTAATGCGGCGTTGAGAGGCTTTGGTTTAGCTTCGTCCCCGGTCCACGTTAATATCTTGTTAGTGTACCATTTGATAGGCCGCCGACAACGGGCAACAATAGGTGCTAGTTTATAGTTTGCCAGACTTAGATTTGCAAGACCGAGATATCTCCCCTGCCTAGACATTCGCAGACTAAGAATTATCATATTTCGTAAGTAGTAAGAATAGTTTTTGAAAACAAATAGCCAATGCTTAGCTGTCGAAGGCCGAGAACGGGGGTTTGCAAGAATACTTAAAAGAGTTAAGGTCCCCTGCCCCTCATTGTGTTGCATGGCCGGGATACGCTCGTCCTTTATCCAGCCAGACTGTTACTACGTAATCTACCTTGACGGGAGAAAGACAACGGACTTTGCACGTTATGGAGAGGACGATAGCAAAGTTTTGCAGCCACGCGAAGAAGGCATATGATGGAGTCAAAGCCAGTCAGCATAGCTTATGGAAGGACTTCGCCCTACAAGGACAGAATAACGAGCAGAGATTTCTATTGCTACTTGCACTTGTAGTCTTGGGAAGTGCAGCAGCTTTCACCATCCGGAAACGGAATCCGCAAAAATATGTCGGACGACCGACAACGCCCACGGCCCCTCGGCTCGAGAAAGGCCAGCTTCGCGAGTATGGGAAATGGATACCTTCAGACTTCCGCATGCCTACACCAGAACCTTACCCAGACTGGTCGTTAGAGCACACCAAACCGCTGCCATACCGGCCGTTTCGTTACGGACCGAAGTATAATGTGACGATGGGCCTCCGATCAGTGAAACCTGTGGACTGGATCGAGCTAGATAATCACTTCCCGCGCTTCCACGCCGATAAGGCGAGACGGATCGCGGAGCGGGGATCCAAGTTATGTGACACTGCCCCGGAGGCCTACCCGGCAGCCGTTGAGCTCCTAGAGGACCTCACGGAATACTTGCCAGCACGCTATCCCTCACTGTACAAGCGCACAGCAGTCGGATTGGATAACTTGTGGTCTGGCGAGAAGTTCGATGTCGTGACCCGCCCGCTGCCTGAAGATCCGATGCAGATGTGCGCACGTCTTGTGCAAGACGACCTGGCTATCATGATCGAGAAACCCGACGGACAGTACTACTTCCTAGCCGGGTGTATCGTGCTTCCCGGCTTCTGGCGTCTCCGAGACAAGTTCGGCATGCCGCTGTCCGAGATCCACACATCGGGCAATGTGCCCCAGTTCAAGGAGAAGCTGGAGAAGGGCATGACGAACCTGTTCCGGCGGCTCAAGCCCGAGGAGATGGTGGCGCGGCACAACTACTTCTTCCAGGTGGACGATGACCTGGGCTGGTCGTGGAGCGTTGGACCCGAAGATTCGGACGTCAACGGGCATGTGGGATGGAGCACGGCCGAGAAGGGTCGCGCCATCGACCATCACTACTTCCGATCTGAGAGGCAGACGCTTCGGCGGTTGCCCAAAAGCGGCGGCATCGTATTCACCATTCGCACCTATTTCCACCCTATCCGGGAGGTTGCAGAGGAGGACTATGTGCCAGGCAGACTGGCGAGTGCAGTAAGAAGCTGGGGGGATGACGTGAGTCGGTACAAGGGAAAAGAGAGATATGCAGACATTTTGTTAGAGTTCCTCGACAAGAAACACGAAGAACAGATCGCCAGGGGCCTGGATCTCAGCCGAGAGGATGAAGTGCGGGCCTACCCTTACTGAGGGCGAATTTGCTGTATGAGTCCACCCAACTGGTAAATGACGGGTATTTTTACCAAAAACCGTACTTCACTCATTTCCAAAACTGGCATATTCAAATGTGAAATGCAAAATGTAAATTGGACTGATGCTCTTGTAATCCGTGGACTTCTTCAGGTCTGAGTTACTCATATGCACAAGTCGGGTATTGATTTGCACGTAGATACATAATTGCAGATTATGGGGGTTTATGCACATACCAAAGCAACTGCAGCCTGTCACGTTAGTGGACAGCTATGATACAGCGTAGGTAGCTTCGCTTGAAGCAGGCAGTCAAATAACAGCTTCTTGTCGCAGACGTGAAGCGCATTTGCGAACACTATCCATAATTCGTTCGCCATGGAGCAATCGCAAGCACAGCCGCTTCCCGGCTCTCTGAGCTGGCGACTCAGTTCGCACCCGATAACATTGTTAACCTTCCTCACCTTCCGCGTCTGTAAGTTATACCCAGGGCTATCTATCTAACCTCAGCTATTCCTATCCATCCGCAAGCCTCCACCAACCCACTGCAAACAAGCGCCAACCACAATATTTGAGGAACCAAGATGATAGCAGAATAGTAGCTAATCATATCCGGGAAATATCCCAGCCTCTCTTCTCGTCTACCTCTTCGGCATGCTCTTCACCAAGAACCTAGTGCTTATCTTCATCATCACGATCCTGCTGCTCGCCGGCGACTTCTACTACCTCAAGAACATCGCGGGGCGCCGGCTCGTAGGTCTGCGGTGGTGGAACGAGGTCGACCTAACCACGGGCGACAGCCAGTGGGTCTTCGAGAGCAGCGAGCCCGGCACCAAAATCATCAACCCTACCGACTCCCGCTTCTTCTGGCTGGCGCTGTACTCGCAGCCCGCACTGTGGTTCGCCCTCGCTCTCGTCGCCATCATCAATATCGGGTTCAAGTGGCTACCGCTTGTGGGTGAGTTACTCTCCATTTCTGCTTTAGGTCCTGTCTGCAGGCTGGCTGCGGGAGGTGGAGTTGTCTTGGGTTTGTTTGTTGCTCGCTGGCTGGCTCTTGCTAACGTTTCATCCCTCAATTACAGCCATCGCCCTTGTCCTCACCGTCACGAATACCCTCGCCTTCTCACGCTGCGACAAGTTCAGCCAGGCGTCGAATATCGCAGGAAGTGCCCTATACTCGGGTAATCTCGCCGGTAGTATCGCGAGCAATATGGTCGGGCGTCTGTTCACATTTGGCCGTTAAAGATTCGAAAGGGATCGCAATTATTCGAAAGGCTGAGTTGGGACACTTGCAAATCGTTGTGACAGGGAGCTAAAAGGGAATTTGGGTCTGGGAAGTTAATTGCTTGAATTATATATATGAGAGAAGACATGCGGAAGGTATTCGAGTTTCCGCTAGCATGGGAGGCGAAATCACTATGATCATCTGTATCAACACGAATTTTTCAAGGTCACCAAATATTGTGTCCTATTGAAGTGTCTACTATCTCCTAATGAGATGTCCGTCCTACTAACTTTGTTATCGAGACGTCATTGGGACATCACGGTAGAAATCGCTTGAAGGCTAAGAGATATCGTATATTGTGTTACGAGGATGGTCGTGATTAGAAAGGGGATAACTGGAAGCGAACAAGTTGGAAATGAAACACAAGCAGAAGCGCATACCTGTTCACGAGATGAGATGGTATATCTCCTGCTGAACTACTACCGGCCCCTTACCATGAAATGATTTCTGCGCGTTCCTGTCCCACCACCGATCACACATGCAACTGCTCGCTAACTCACATTCCTTTACTTGACTCGCTCCGAAGTCGCTTCTACAACTCATTGCCCCGCTTCATTATTAAAATATTTATAACAAATAATCAAACTGGTATAACAAAAAAACGAATGCTCTAAGGGGAAAGGGGACTTTGCAGCTCCCCTAATATGTTCTCCCTTGATGGATATACATGTAGGTACATAAAAACATTTTTCAACCAACGCCTCATTCCAAAAGTTGGTGGTGGTGAGAGCGGTTAATCTTAGCGAGTTTACCGCAATTTGACGTGTTCACAAGTCCTATGACAAACATGTTTTCCTCGCACTTGCTTTCAATCATCTTCCACCTCCTCCCTCGTCCCTTCTCTACGCCACGCTTCCCCTCTCTCTCGGATCAAGTCGAATTTCAACTTGGTGCCGATAAGCCTCTCCGACCAGCACTCTCGATCTCCGCATCCAGCTGCCGTTCCTCCTCTTCGAGCCTCCTGATCTCCTCGGGCGTCATTCCTTCCTCAACGAGGTGAACATAGGTACTCGTCGTGGTGGTAACGGGTAGCGCGGCCGCGTTCCCGCCGAGTTCGGTCTGACTGCTGGTGACGACGGGCGAGGAGGATGTCTGCATCTGCTGGTAATGTTGTTGATGTTGTTCAAGATGCTGAGGCGACGGGGGGGTGGAAGCGCGATCAGAGTATGGCGCGTAATGGCCTTGCCCGGACGACTGACGCGATGATTCCACCACCGCGGGCATCTCCTTGTCGTGCATCATGCCGTGCATATCCACACCCACATCTGAGCCATAGCTCTGGGTGGGGTAGTGGGGATTGCTGGTGTCCTTGTTGCGGCGACGGGCGCAGAAGAGCCAAAGAAACACGCCCGCGATGACGAGAACCCCGCCGCCTACGCCTACCGCTATGCCAATGATGGCGTTCCTGCTGAGGCCGGACTGCGCTTTCTGTGACGACTCAAGGCCAGCGGACCCTGCTGTCGGGGTCGGGCCGCTCGACACGCCCGTGTGGATGCTCGTCGAACCTGGTGTCGGTGCGAGAGTCGGGCTTGAATCCGAATCCGAACCCGAGAAGGGTGTCTCCTGTCTCGATGGGGCTCCGAGCTTGCTGCCCGTGTGAGCGACAGCCGCGTTTACGCTGTTGATAGCTGCCTGTCTGTTCAGATCGAAGACGGCGAATATTTGAGTCGAGCTCTTCCCCGTCGCGCCGCTCGACTGTGCCTGCCATTGGCATTCCAAGTATATAGCAGTTTCGAGATATGCAGAAAGATATTTTTTGCCCTCATCACTCCCCCAAGTCAGGACGACACTTGTGTCGTGGCCCCCTGAAGGTATTTCTGAGACGCTTTGTCAGTGGCCTCTCATGCCTCGGTTTAATGCGGCGGGTACCCACGATTTATCAGAGCATCACTGTTGAATGGCGGTTCTGAAACTTGCCTAATAGGTGCTTCCACAATCTCCATGTCATCACTACCATCTAGGCTCCCGCTCAAATTGTACCGTCGCAATACCACTTTCGTTATCTCTACGTCGCTGACATGGCCGAACCCGAATGACAGGTTCACAGCACGCTGAATAACGCCCGACGTTTTGTTCAACTCCAAAGTCGCCCAGTCGAGCCAAACAACGGAATTCGGCTGCGGCGCCGTTCCGCCATCCTGTGGAGGTCCGATATTATCCGTTACGTCGGCTCCAGTGAGGCCTACCAAGCAAGCTAGAAGCCCATATGTCGCGGCATTGAGACGCATCGTCGTCGTGTTTGCTCGCTCAACCTGGGCCGGCCGATAGTGTCGACGCCCTTTGGCCAAGCTGCCTTATAAACCCTTACTCGCCGCCCCAAAATCCTCGGTGCCTTTCCCACCTCTCTCTCTCTCTCTCGCTCCAGGTCGCTTTTGGTAAAACAAGCCCCCTCCTCGCGGGAAAAAACCAGGTCCGTTGCCTGTGATCGTTCGTATCAACCTATCGACAATAGGTATGTGGGATGTATAGTCGTGTAAACAGAGCACCAGGCTTGGGAAGAAAAGAATACGTTACCTAGAGACTCAGCACACAAAAGGTAACAGGTGTAAGAAAGGAAATGAGAGAAGCCAGCCAAACCCGGGAAAGGACAGGGTTTGGCTAGGTCAGGTAGGTACGTAGCACAGTAGCCCGGCCATCTTTCTTCAGCTCAGCCCAATATGTGTCCGCTGGAGGACTAGGCTGGGGACCTACCCTACGACGGAATTGGTATGCGCAAGCCACGGGCCCAACTAATCCTTCAAAGAGACAGTCAGGCAAAGGTCAAAAGACAGGCTGTGCCCTCATACTACCTAACGTAGGTCTAGGTAGACTAGTGGAAAGATGACGAGTAACCCACCAGCCTGACGCTGTTTGGCTTGAAAGACCCTTGTCTGCTTGATCAACGCCTCGGATACATAAGCACGCATGAATATCTACCTAGTCCAATCAAGGCTCGCGAGCAATGAGACTCGCATACTTTTATTGTCACAACTGACAGCGCCAGTTGTGACTTTGAGCCAAGAGCATCGTGCGCTGTGCCCTTCGCCGTGGGCTCGCTTAGGTATTATCGACCTGTGTTGCGAGTCGAACTGCTTACATAGTACGGGAATATTGCTTTGAGAGTTCAGCAGTAGGTACAACAGTACATGCAATACTCTGGACCGCAGTATGATCGGATCTGCCTGTCCGTCTGAAGAATGCCGGGATGTGAAATGTACAGTTTCCTGGAAACTTGTACTGGGTGTATTATAGTTCTGTGCAAAAGGTACATGCTGTGTGCAGTAGGGTTGGTCAAGTCAAGTCAGACGTGGGACTGCTGAGTTTCGAAAGTAACCCCCTCTTCACTGTCGTGAACCGATCTTATGCACCACATCTTCTTACCTACATAAAGATGACAATCCTTCATAAACATGATGTTGTTGATGATGTTTGATGTTATCATAAACCAACCAATGGAGGCCAGACGTATTATTGAGTAGGCAGTCTACATCTTCTTGAGAGGTTTAACTGATCTCACCTTTATCAATAATGAGAAGTCATCATACTATCTATGCTGTACCTACAGCACTGCCTGCTGACAGAGCAGATTGTCGTTTGCTACAAATTACACATCAGACTAGAGAGAATGCGGTAAGATTTGGGGCGAGAAAGGTATAAAAAGGGGACCGCCAAGTCTTCCGATGGCTGGGGGCCTGGATCCTGCGGTGCCAAATTTAGGATTTTCATTATCAATGGTTGACTGGGGGTTTTGCCTAGTAGGACGGAACACTAGGGACGAAGCTTTCAGCCCTGCTGATGGTGCATTATAATGCTAACACGTTTTTCTCCCTTCGCTCCCGCTCTCCTTTATACTACGATTGCGGAGTTGCTGATAAAATCGGAAAACACCACAGAGGCTACTGACCCAGGTGCTCATAATGCGAAAGGCGGAATCACTCCGATGCTTGGAATGGAAGCTCATTCTTGGGTCGTAGGATGACAGGATGACAAGATGACAGGAATCTTATAACAGGTATAGTCTCACCTACTTATGCACTAGGTAGTCTAGTGTAGGAGTAAACGGGATTATTTATTAGGGTACCTTAGGTAATGTTGGGTAATTCTTGGAACAGCTAAACAATGCACTGTGCAAGTAAATACATACCATGCTATCGACCGGCGATAGCAGATTTATCTTGATATTTCCTGCTGTACAGATCTGTAATGCCTAATAAATCAGCTCAAATAGGATTCAGGCAGGAAAACAGTACTTGGTTGTCGTCATTGAGAAACTACTCATTGTGAGACATCCGCTATGACTTTATCCTATTTAAGGCCTGTCTTTCTCTTACTACCTATGTACTCACTAGATCGCAATACAATATTTCCCGTCTTACAGAATACTGCCACCATTTATTCCCTATCATATCATGCAAATCTTAGTTAGGTAAGCTACAGAATGAGATCATAATGTAGATCAGATACCAGGTGCCGACTGACCTTGTTAACCTACTATCTTATTTTGGCAATAATCATACCGAGAGCGATCCCGATACCGAGATCCAAAATAAATCAAAGAACATACTCGTGAGGTTCATGTCATCGTCTCTTCAGGCCAGAAGAGGTAATGTCGATGATATTACTTGAGTAACGAAGCTACCTTTTCAAAACCCGGGGGTACCAAGTACGTATCTAGGAAAAGAAACAAATATCGAGGCATACAGATCTGTACCATTGTGCATAAAAAATATATCAGTCCTTGTGACCTCACCGTCGTCATACATATCGGTAGGTCTTTGCTGCATATGTATACAAAATATCAAGCAGATAGCCAATTGCTGTGGTCCCGCTGTCGGATCCTCTCATGAAAGTCGTTTTTCGAGCAGCGAAAACGTTCGCATGCATACATCTGTAGGCGCGTCACAACCAACGTTTTGCTATTACTACATACAGAAGTGGTGTGGCACAGCCGCAGAGCGAAACGGACATTTTTGAAACATACCTACTTACTAGCATACATCCTCATCAGACACCTACATACTTCCTCCAAGTATACCTTATTGGAAATATACATACATAGGTAGGTAAGTAACCTAGATGGTTACGTGGTAGACAGACAGAGACAGAGATGTTTTATATATATATTTTCCTAACTTTTTACTATCGACATAGTACGTGCACAACATCTTGTACAGATTTACACAAATGTCGTCAGACGTTATGGTAAAACACCTAAGGTCTATCTAGCTAAGATCTCAAAGGGATTCTCTAGTGTTCATGATGGGCATGGTTAACGAAATAGAAAACGGATGTAATTCCCTTCAAACCTGAAGAAAGCGAGGCTTCTTAACAACCTGTGCAGTCAGCTAGCGGATATAGAACGAAGACGAGAGCGGTACCATCTTGATCACTGCCTACTTCATAAGATTCCTAAAAGAAACTGCCCCGCTTCTTAATTTGTACCGTGATTCACGTACGGCTGATTGTTGTTGTATTTGAATCATGTTCTAATAATCCGACAATTGTTTGAACCTCCCTAAGCGCAGTGTACACCATACCAATGCACCACCCGACCATCATTATGAGCACGTAGCGAATTTCTCACTCTAGTTAAGCTCCCAGAAGATTAGAGTGGCGCCGTCCCAAGCATTATATTATATTACCCGACGGTCCAATCACTGGGCTCCTATGAACGAGTGAAAGCAGGCATGAGTGCAAGAGTCCGGACAAGTAGTACTCCAATATGGCCCATAGCAGAACTTCATGCAATATGGCCGCTTGAAAACCCCAGCGGCATCGGCTTCAATAGTATTCGGAACAAACCTTGCCTATGCGAAGGTCATTGTGATCTCCTTTTCCTTGCCAAAGTCCTCGTCCTCGTCTGCCCACGGGTCATTTAGGGCTAGATTTGGCGTCGTATGGGATGGTTTTATCTCGGGCCGCGTGTAGCCAGCTGTATCGTTCTTCTTAAGGGTTGTCGGAGGCTCATGATCATCGAAACCCGTGCCGAACGTCATCTGAATGCCCTCTTGCTCATGTTGAGCTGCATATCCACCAAATTGCCCCGATCGTAGTGTTGGTGTGCCATCCACGCTCTTGGTCTCGCGCAGGCTGTCTCGTGGATTCGAAGACGTCGAGGGTGGCAAATCGAGCTTCATAGGCGGTAATGTGGACGCTAGCTCTTTGACCTGTAACTCTTCACCCCGCGCCAGCTCCTCACGCATGGCATCAACGTCAAACAATACGCCCTGATTGTGACTCTTCCTCTCCTCAGCTCCGGACCCATCTGTTTTCTTGCTGTCTTCGTAAATCTCCCAATCCTGGCGCTCCGCCTTTTTCTTCCGGCCAAATATGCCCCAGCCCCCCTTTCCTTTCTTCGATTCTCCCTCCTTTTCCAACTCCCTACGGGCTTCTTCGATCTCGCTTATTAGTTCCTTCTGTCGCTCCCGGTGGCGATCTGGGTCTGGATCTTCGATCTCTCCGAATTCATCACTGTTGACCATCCAGCCACATTCGCGTAGAAGGCGAGGCATAGCGGCTCTGTATTCCATATGGCCCTTCACCCACTCTGTGCAATCGATGTTTTCCACACCGGCTATCCCCTCCACGCCGGCTAGACCAGCAACTCGCCGGATACCGCCATTGGTCAACCGAAAAAGATATCCTAGGATCCAGTCATTCCGATTATAGCCATTTACGAATCGACCGGCGACGATGGCTCTGGCCTTGATAAACTCTTCTTTCTTGACCACGATCGGTGCCCCGAAGAGGTAGACGTTCTGAACGAGTCCATGCGCACCTTTTCGAGCCAGCTCAAGCAGGCAGGCGAAGATGACACGTGAGCCGAGTGAGTAGCCTACGAGGGTGATGGGACGGGTGCCTAGATTTCTGTCAATCAACGAATCTGCTAGGATCAAACCAGCGGCCCATGCCCGGTCCAGAGACACGGCCCAAGGATTGTCAATCAAATACGTGAGCTTGCTCAGCACGACTGGCAATTGCAGAGCAGCCATCAGACCGACTAGGATGGTGCTGCCTAGCACTTGCTGAAGACCTTGGGTAAGAGCCTGGCATGAATCAATCTACTGCTAACACATGCTTTTAGGGCACGCGGGGTACTCACTTCTGTTGCTAGGATATTGATCGTGTCACCCATGCTGGTTAGCAACTCCGGCTCCCACAGAATCGAGTATAGGTCACCCATCATCGGATCCACGGTGCTGAAGGGTAGGCGGACGTCGTCGACTTTGCTCGTTAGCCACCCGGAAATTGTGACAATTAAGTTAACGCGCTTGTTGTTATGAAGCGGTCGGTATTCAAATGTCTTCACGGCACCTGTCCGGCGACCAGCCGCTTTACCGCCCATGAAGCTCCCCGAGGCGGCAGCACCGGACGTGATAATGGCTGCGCCACCGGCGCCTGCTAGAAAGGAACTAGTCCCTCCGACGCCAATTGTCGTGAAGCCAGCCGCCAACCCGGCACCGATGAGAGGTGCCAACAGCCCTGCAGAAAGCCCGATCACGAGACCGCCTCCAACAGTGGCCAATCCCATCATCATGTAGCGTTTCTTGAGAGCAAGCTTCCTCCGATTTTCGAGGTGTTCTTCCTCGTTCCAATTCTCCTGTTCCGCCTGTTGTTGCATTTCCAATGCATCCGTCACACGCTTCTCGAACCGGCAGATATCTATCCAAGGGACCTCTAAATCCTTGCCTACCCGTTCTAGAAGCACCCTCGATCGTGCATCATATATGCCATCAGCTATCAGTACGAGGAAGAGGTCGCAGAGCACAGTCCATCGCAGATCTATATCGATCTTGTCGGTACTAGGTAGTTGCGATGGTGTTTTAACTTCTGGCATCTCTTCACCTCCGTGGCTCTCGTATGGTGGCGGCGGCTCTGCGGACGGCTCTTGGCTTGGATTACTGGAAAGGGATGCCCGAGGACTACTTACGCACGACATCTGGGGTGTGGAAGCTGCGGTACTTTCGGCCATGGGGTTCTTGACCCTCGCATTTTGCATGAGGGTGGGTGTGAGATCTGCGGGTTGGACGCCGTGTTCAGACAGCTGCTCTATCATGATCTGCTCTGCGGAGCTAATATCCATGTGGGCATACAGTCGGACCATGATCTTCTGTGACCACATTTTTAGTGCTTCGGCAGCCAGATGCACGTCCTTTTTCACCTTCTTAAGGTATTCGGCAGTCTCAGCATCTTTTACCATGACAGCCATTTCCAAACGAGCGATGCCAACGTAGGCTATCCTTTGCCCCTCGGTCAACAAATCCTTGGTAGCCTGCAGCTGGGAGACGGCATCGCGCTGCTCTTCATCCATTTCCGTCATACTTGTGGATTTGACATTATTGAAAAGGTATCTCGTGTTGTCATCCATGCTCGTTTCTGACTCTGCATCTTCATCGTCTATAACTCGAGTGTACCCTTTGCCGGCCCCGCCAAGACCAGCATATCCGTAGGACTCGTCTTCGTCTGGATTATGTTCCTTTGCTACAAGCCTATTATCGTCGTCGTATATGTCATATGGAGCGTAAGCCGGCATGGCCTGCCACCCGTCATCATTGTCATCATCTTCTTTTTCTTTCTGAGCTGTAAGCTGTTGGTGAGAGAACTCGGAAACCTCAAGATTATTACTTGCTGCGCTAGCGTCGCGGACATGACCAACGCGGGGAGCTGATTTGGCCTCTGTCGCATGCTTACTGGCCTGTATTTCTTTAATCGATGGTCCAGATATGGCCTGCGTATCTTTGCCCAAAGTATTCTTGCGTCTGCTAACGCTTGAAGAGGGCAGGTGTGTCACTTGTGGATCGGTTGTACCAACTTCATCCTTGTTCCCCAACTCGTTTGATAGCGAAATCTCCCTTTCGGCTGCGGTCGGTGTGTCTGATGTAGATGGTAGTTGAGCATTTCCGGAACCGTACGCTTCGTTGTTCGAGATGCTCGGTTTGTCTAATTGGGTAGCGACACTGGTCGATGCTGGTTTCGCGGTTACTTGACCGCCGTCGACAGCCACTTCTTTTAGCGTCCTCGGCGTATCTGTTTGCACATCTTTCTTCTGAATAACGTCGGCTTTTGACGAGATGTCATTCATCTCAGCAGGCTGTTTTAGAGCCTTAGTAGGCTGGCGGTTATTACCGCCGTCACCCTCCGTAGAGCTTACATATTTTCTGATGGGCAAGCCAAAATCATCAACTTCGGGGGCGCCGGCAGCTGCCATAAATGCTTCAATATTCTACACATGTGTGTAAGGGGGCTTTTAATTAGTTCCTTTGCCGGATTCGAAGGACTCAAGCAACAGCGCTGTTCACTCGAGCTTAGGGTTCGGAGAAGAAATTGTAGCCTAGGATGCCATTCGGTGTTCGATGATGAACGAAATGTGAAGTTGCAGTTGGGGGTTTGGCGTTCCCCACATTGCCATCTGCAATTGGGAAAGCTCCTGAAGGCCAAGACCTGGTCAGGGGCCCCTACAGTAAGTACTACGGTACGCAAAAAGAACGCTGCCGGTGACGTGACTTTTCCATATTAAGAAGCATCCAATACCACAACTACTTACCTACACAAGCATTTTCAATGGCCCAGGCCCAGCTATGTACTTACATACAGAAAATCAGAAACAAAGCACTGGCTATTCTAACATAGGCCATGTACTTTTCTACCCATGTGTACTTCCACACGTTTAAAAGCCAGCTTCAAGGGTTTGTAGGAAGTGTGGTTGTATTATTTGTTATAGAGCCCAGGACCTGACAAACCTGAAACGTTCGAAAGCAGGACCATGCATAAGTAGGTGCTTACTTTGTCTAAGGGTGTCATGTGGTCATGAAGCTCACATTGATGAACAATCGTGAAATTCATCATGGTATCATTGTTTTTAAACCTAAGCAGATATGGCCTCTGCCCCTTTTTCTGTCTCCCAAACGCCGTGTAATGGTGAATTTATCTCTATGCCGAAGTCGTAATTGCAAGCCCGTGTGGACAATCATGCCTTTGCAGCTGGGCTTTCCGTCTGAGCAGGGTTCTCATTACTAAGCGCAGTTGTCGCCTTGGTCTTGCGCTTGCGCTGCCGCTTTCTGCTTGAAGCTTCACCTGTTTTTGCTAATATTGATTCATTATCTGCCTTCACCTCCTCTGTTTCGGCCATTTGCGATGGTTTGGAAGGTGTTCCACCCGTCTTTGTTATCCCGGTAGCCTTCCTCTTCTTTACCGACAAGGGATTTGGCTCTCTCGGGCCGCGTCCTTTCTTTTTCTTCGGTTTTGCCTGCTCGGTTCCTTTTGAAGGACTATTGTTCTCATCATCTGAATCATTAGGCTCTCTCTTCCGCTTGCCCCCTATCATCTTGAGTTCGGCGGTGAATTTTGCCTTTTCGTCTCGTGACCGTGCTTTTACTGTGTTCGAAGATGCAGGTTCCATAATAAGGACAGATCGACGAATATATAACAAAGGCACGACCTGAATGCTTCGTAAAGAGGACCGTAGCTCATCATCGTTGATTGCGCAGACGTAACGATGCTTATTGACTCCGTTACTATTTGGATCGACTACGGAATGAAGACATTCCGCTTCCTCTGTCCAGGGTTAATCACTGGTTAGTAATGTGCTGAAGGGGGAGAGAGGGTATTATCATACTGAGAGGTTCGGGATAATCGGAGGGATGGTGTCCACAACGTCTTCGCTCGACCTTTTCCTTTGCGAACTCGATAACAGCTGCCACCCGCGGCTCCGTGTTTCTGGCATACAAATGTCTCATTGAACACTGAGAAATTACTGCTCCATAAGATCAGAACAGCAGATGCTAGGGACACTTGGATCCGGACATACGTAGTTTTGTCGAGCCATGTAAAGTTGCTTTTAAAATGTTGTCAATATCCATCTTGCTATGGATTGCGGCCTCAAGAAACTGGCTATCGCAGAGGACTTGGTAGGGTTCTCGGAAGCCAAAATTCATTTCTGCACAAGAATTGGTTTAGCGACTGGGACTGAAACGCAGCGAAGGTGTTTAACGCACCATACTGGCTCATTAGCCGTTTGTACTGTTTTGACCTCTTTGCGCGTGGCATCTTGTTTGAGTTGTAGGTTGAGTTGAGCGGCCAGAAGTATGGTATGAGTTTTGCAGCGGGAGAGGTTTTATGTCATTATGTTTCTGCGTATAAACCAGTACAAGCCCACTCTAGTTCTTGAGGGGAAGCTTTTCTAAAATTTGTTAAGAAGAGGCATCAATTGACAAAGCTGTCTTGGAGTCTCGATCTTTTCTTCAGTCGAAAGGTAGGTAGACCCCAAGACATTCTTGGCTTATCGATAATGCTCAATGTGGGTCAATCACTGGCCCTCATTGTGCTTGTACTGTATAGTACTGCTCATCTGGTAAATATCCACTTAAGGATGGTCCCAAGACCCCTGTCCAATAAGCTTTTCCATCATACATCTGTACTCTACTTGTCATACGTCAACAATTCCCGAACACGGGCTCCTATGATCGCCAATAGTTAACTTTGATCCCCAGGTGTGTTCTCGAATGCTCTCCGAAATTATATACTTTCCCACACGACAGATGTGTTTGAGTCGAGCTATCAGTCGAATCACGTACGCGCCGATCTCGTGATTGATTGATTGATTGATTTTTAACGTAGGGACTGTCCTTCATTAGGGCAAACCACGCCTCCCAGAGCCGTACATTAGGTTTTGGAGGTGTCCTTAACCTAGTTTATTTATATTCAGAGCCGCTGACATGCCCATCCACCCATTACAGGGTACATTTACATTACCCAGGGCATATTCTCAAGAAGAGGTTGATCTTCCTACAAACTGTGCTCGCTCCCTGTTTTCCTCCCTCAGAAATGTTGTAAAGGCTGCCCTCGGGGTCCGAGTAAGCAGCGGTCAGTGTTTCCGTAGTCGCCCACAGAAAAAAATATAACAAAGTCTTCCTCTCCTCAGAGGTGCAATAATTTTTCGAGTCCTTGGGCCCAAACCTCTCATAGTATTGTGCAGTCTCCGTGTCCAGGTCCTGCCGCCAAAAATCAATGCAGCGTCACTCTCTAAAAGAGGTTATTTGCTCAGACACTACCACATGGGTGTGTACTCTGCTATATCTCGACTGATTCTGCGCCTTCCACCAGTCTATAAAATCTTTCTTCCTTTTCTCATTAATCGATCGTCTTGCCAGCCGTAAGAGGGCTCGCAATGCTTAACGCTATCACAGTACCGTTCTTTGCTAACTTGTCGGCAGCCTCGTTGCCTTCAATATCTTTGTGTCTATGTATCCATTCGACTTCAACGTCTGGTTCGCGTCTTGTTGCTAGTTCTTTAAAACATATGAACATATTTCTCCATGATTCCGGCAGAAACCTGTTCAGCCCGTCTACTACAGATGCGTTGTCCAAACAGACGAATATTTGTTTGTAGCGTCTAGCGGCCCTTGCCTCTGCCAGCCCCATAAACGCACCGTATACTTCGGTGTCTACTACCTCTGCTTGAAGCAGTCTGCTTCTGCCTTTGTATTCTTCTCGCGTGGTCCCGCCCTCTCTAATCGTATAGCCCCAGGCTGTACAGCTGACACTCTGGTCTCTTATCTATGATCCATCCGAGTAGGCTACATGTCGGGGTGTTCCGCGCTCGTACCAGGAGGCGGCATACAAGTGGATATTTCTTGTCGACTCGACCAAGCCTGAGACCATGTCGACGTCTGATCGACTCGAACAGGATCTCGACCGGTGGAATCTGCGAATTGAGGTGCAGGGCGTATTTTCCAGACCGGCAGAACTGTTTGCGTAACTGCTCGGAGCACCGATTCTATTTGTTGTACCAGCTTCTTCACGTGGGAGGATGATGTTGAGTCGTTTCTATTTATCTTCTCGAGTCTGCGTTGCCATTCATATCAGCACCCCCGTCAAGAAGTATCTGGACGATGTTTTCGTGCCCCTCAGACAAGGCGGCCTGGAGGGCAGTGCCGTACTCTCCACCTTGGGCATTCACGTTGGCACCCTTATCGAGCAGTATTTGGACGATATTTTCGTGCCCCTTAGACGAGGCGGCCTGGAGGGCATTGCCGTAGTATCCGCCTTGGGCATTTACGTCGGCGCCCTTGTCGAGCAGTATTTGGACGATGTTTTCGTACCCCTGATACGAGGCGGCCTGGAGGGCATTGCCGTACCCTTCACCTTGGGCATTTACGTCGGCGCCCTTGTCAAGCAGTATTTGGACGATGTTTTCGTGCCCCTTAAACAAGGCGGCCTGGAGGGCATTGCTAAGGTATCTACCTTGGGCATTTATGTCGGCGCCCTTGTCAAGCAGTACTTGGACGATGTTTTCGTGCCCGCAAAACGAGGCGGCCTGGAGGGCATTGCTATACTTTTTACTTTGGGCATATATGTCGGCGCCTTTGTTAAGCAGTATTTGGACGATGTTTTCGTACCCCTGATACGAGGCAGCCTGGAGGGCGTTGCTATAGAATCCACCTTGGGCATTTACGTCGGCGCCCTTGTCGAGCAGTATTTGGACGATGTTTTCGTGCCCGCAAAACGAGGCGGCCTGGAGGGCATTGCCATAGAATCCACCTTGGGCATTTACGTCGGCGCCCTTGCTGACCAGTATTTGGACGATGTTTTCGTACCCCCGATACGAGGCGGCCTGGAGGGCGTTGCTATACTCTCCACCTTGGGCATTTATGTCGGCGCCCTTGTCGAGCAGTATTTGGACAATGTTTTCGTGTCCCCAATACGAGGCGGCCTGGAGGGCATTGCCATAGAATCCACCTTGGGCATTTACGTCGGCGCCTTTGTCGAGCAGTATTTGGACAATGTTTTCATGCCCTCTATATGAGGCGGCCTGGAGGGTGCTGTCACACTCTCCACCTTGGGCATTTACGTCGGCGCCCTTGCTGACCAGTATTTGGACGATGTTTTCGTGCCCCCGATACGAGGCGGCCTGGAGGGCGTTGCCAAAGTATCCGCCTTGGGCATTTACGTCGGCGCCCTTGTCGACCAGTATTTGGACAATGTTTTCGTACCCCCTACGCGAGGCGGCCTGGAGGGCGTTGCTATACTCTCCACCTTGGGCATTTACGTCGGCGCCCTTGCCGACCAGTATTTGGACAATGTTTTCGTACCCCCCACGCGAGGCGGCCTGGAGGGCATTGCCAAAGTATCCGCCTTGGGCATTTACGTCGGCGCCCTTGTCGAGCAGTATTTGGACGATGTTTTCGTACCCCTGATACGAGGCGGCCTGGAGGGAGTTGCCATAGTATCCGCCTTGGGCATTTACGTCGGCGCCCTTGTCGAGCAGCATCTGGACCGTTTGATTAAGCCCGGCACATGATGCATAATATAAAGCAGGCGGTATTAACTCGCTTTGATCACCTGAACCGTCCAGACGGTGCAGTTTATAGCAACTCTCAAATGCTGATTGGCAGGCAAAAAAGTCTGCTATCATATTTGTAAGGAGCAAGTCAGTAGTCTTCGCGGCTACAGCATGACTTGTCCAGTATTGCGCAGCATAAACTGCCAGAGGATAAAGCTTGGGTATCTGGTCAATCGAGTGATCACTCTTTAGCGCCAACAGGTATACCAGACAAACGTACGCAAGTGATGTTCTTGCAGTCGTGATCTCGAAGTCCTTAGCAATACCTTGTGCTAACCGGCCTGAAACAAGATACTCTTTTACTGAAAAGTGTGCAAGTCGTATCTCAGTTATTGTTTGTGGCTCACCATAGCTGCCCTCTCTTTTAACAATGACTGCTAGGCTAGAACAGTACCTCAAAATTTCCTCTGGAATAGGAATCCTATCTCTTGGGTCGAAAGTTTGCGTCTTTATATCAATTGCGATACTATCAACAGCTTCTTCCAAATTTAATGGGCGTTCAGAAAAGGTAAGAAATTGCAGGATCCTTATAGCCGCTTCTTTTTGCTCGGGTGGAATGTTGGCTATGGTTCGAGCATAAGTTTCGTCTAAGGACTTTGGGAGGTTTGTAAGCGCCTTTCGAACTTCCGGAGGGCTTGAACATTTCTCTAGCTCATCAAGTTGACACGAAGCCCATCGAAACCTAAAGTTGCATTAGTATCATAGAAGTTCCAAGGTAGAGAGCAACGCACATTCCGTCTGCTTTTTCGATTAAGGCAGCTTCAATTTCAGCTTGTATATCGGGCCGTGTATGCCATCTCCTAAATTCTCCATTGTCTTTGACTCTTGCACGGATATATGCATCAATGTCTCCCCGTACTAAGTCACCCTGAATAGAAAGGATATCTTGATCGCGGGCCCAGCCTCTGATACTGGCATTTATGTCTTGTTCTGGCCTACTTGTCAGTAGGAGATGGAGTTTCTTTTGAGAGTCTTGTAGACTCTGGATCCATGAGAGTACACCTCCCCCTGAATGTCCTCTTCTTGTTTGACACTCATCGAGAGCATCGATAACGATCCAGACATCCTCTGCCTTGTGAAGCATGTCTTGGAAGGCCCTACGGAGCGACTCTAGACTTGGTTGGGATATCCCTTGACTGCACGAAGAATAAAGTGTGTCTAGACAACTCCGGACGTTCTCACACTTGTTATATAGTTGGCTAATAAAGGATCGAAGCATCATGTCCAAATTCTGCTTACTGGTGTCGTTAAAGTCGAAGTAGAAGTAGAGAAGGCTTTGGGAGGTTCTATTCCTCCTTAGGTCTTCAACAATAGTAGAGGAAAGAACCGTTTTGCCGCATCCGGGAATGCCATAGAGCCACAAAAAGGAGTTACTCTCTGATTTCCAGCGCGAATACGCTGTGTGAGCAAGGAACCATTTCCCGGAACCTGAATGACGGCGTTCCAATGCGTTGTTATAGTTAGTTGACGGGTCCGGAGGCGAAAGCCAGTTGCTGATATAGTCAAAATGGGCAGCCGCTTTTAATCTTTCTACTCCAGACTTCACTTGTTTAATATCTTCTTGCACTATAATATCGTCTATCAATATATCTTACTGATAATATAAATGTATATCAAAGTTAATGAAGCACTAACCATCATGCATTATCTCGCTCAGCCTTTTCTCAGCCTCAACCTTATTCGGCGCAATCTTATTGAGGAGATCTTTTGCGTACGCAGCCGCGGCCATCGCAGCGTAGCCCTGCCACAGCACATTCTTGTGGGTATCCGAATAATCGCATATACCACGAACAACAAGGCAGGGGAAGTGGTTCATTAGCCCTGCGGCTTCCATCTCGAAGCATAGTACGTCGTTCTCTGCTGATAATTTATCGCGAAGCAAGGCGTCCTTCATGAGCTGGTTGGCGGAAGCAATGAGGCCGTAGTGAATCGCCGGGTTATTCTCGGTTTCTGTTCGTGGTCGCCGTACAATCAGATCGTCTTCACCACAGCCGGTCGTACAATCGTCTTCGCTTGTGTGGGTATGAGACTGAAGATACAGCCTGTCTGTAGTAAGATCAGGCCGACAGTATTCAGATCGGAGTCTCGGGTTGGTCTCGCAAATCATCTGGATCGTCTTCTCAATTTCGTGCCCCTTTCTGCGATACTGAGCCTTGAGCTGAGAAAGTGCTGTCAAGAATAGCTGCGGTGGTTCATTGAGATACCCTGTCCTTATGAACTTTCCACCTTGGACCGTCATGCCATAGTCGTATTGAAGCACACCCCCAGTCCCATACCCAGGGGAACTGACCACAACATCGCCGAGTCGAATGTCGTGTCGCGGACTAGGAGCCCCACCACCGATTCCTACCATCAGGCCAATCCTCACATTAGGAAAGCTGCGAATCATATCTCTCGCGACGCTTGCTGCATTGACAAGCCCATACTGCCAATGCGGCAATGCAGCAATAACAACATTATGCTTTCCGATCCGGCCCAGAGTGTAGCTATTATTGTCGTTGGTGGGGAGCTCTGGCGGGTCGTGCTCATCGTCAAGGAATTCCTGAGCCGCAACGAGCTCTACTTCGACAGCGCAGACCCAGCCGACGGTGTAGTCGTGGGCGTTCGGCATTGTAGGCGGTAGTTAGTCATGAACCTAGTAAGAAGTCAATTGCCGTGTAGATCGTTGATCAAGAGAAGAATGGGATCAGGCTTCACCCTAGACTTAAGGTACAAAATGTTGGAAGAGTCTGACAGCTCAGTTAGGCAAGAGATATATTTCACCCTGCCAGATTGCAATAGATGCCAACCAAAGTTGGCGAAGCAGGTTGGCGAAGCAGGCTGGCGAAGCAGGCTGGCGCATGAGTGCGTGCAGGCTGACTAAAGGCATAGGCCGACATCTATGATGTGTGTTCGCCTATTCCATCTACTGGTCAATATTCCTGTAAACTGTACCTTCGTTTTCTTTTTTTTTCCCCCGCCGGTGCCGTAGTGCAAAGACGGAGACACCCATGCCGGGCAGTGCCCAGGTAGCGATAGGTCTCAAGTTTGCAAGGTGGCGGCGAAATGGAGTAGCATTATGCGCTGCGACGCTTTAACGAGCATATCATGCATGCCATTTCAATCATCGGCGAGAATTGGTCCCCCGTATGATTTAACGCATCTATTGGAAGGACGATGTCACCTTTCTTGCCGGTCATAGACCTGGTCGAGCTGAAAAAGATGGATCAGGGTCTAGAGTAAGGCCGGGCGTGGTAAACACCAAGATGGCCTAACTCGGCGATCTCGTCTTTAAGAAAGCGGAAATTGAGGAGATGGTGCGTGTGGTGATCTTTAACCTGCGAAGCCTATAAAGGATAAGATTATTGCTATAGTATAGAGCCAGTGACTAGGCAGATCACCCCCATCTTGAGGGATTCTAAGGACCCTCGTCCAGCCAGCCTTGGCTGCCTACCACCTATACGGATCGTGTACAGCAATCATTGTCTTTTTGTATCTATGTGCTGGTAGTGGCGAGGTGGACTTTTGCCTTTCTCAATAAGGTAAGCTGCATAATAGCGGTAAGTCTGCGCCCGTATATTATGTATGCAGAATACTACTATAACCCTAACAAATCAGAAAATATCGTTAGTAATATCTTGCTGCAGCATTATATCCTCTGTATTTTACGTGTATATATATTAATGTCTACAATATTTCCAAGTAAGGTTTAGTACTTAAATAATAGGATACCATGTATGGGCTGCTGATGGAAATATTTTCAAGTTATTACAAGTATACAATCTTGGTCTCTGTCTTGCTCTAACCCGGACAACATGGCACCCTCGGCGCATTATCCTAACGACGTGGAGAAAAAGTTCGTCAAGCACTGGCAAAATGCGACCGAAAGCAATAACTTCGCTCTTCATGGGTTTCGCAGGTTTAAGACTGCCCACCTTTTTAATCTTCGCTGTATCGAAGACGAGATCGCCGACCTAGACCATACTATCTACCAGGCCGGTCTTACTCTGGACCTTGACCCCTCATCTTCAGATCGACTGGGCTTAAGACATGCTAAAAGGGATACGGAGGTCCCCAAAATAAGCCAGGCAATAACGCAAGAAACACTTCTCAAACTACGTAGCCTGCTTAAAGAATATGGTCTGTACTAGTATCATTTAATATGTTCTGTTATAAAGCTAGAGCTTAGCTAATAACACAGGATGTTAGATGATGCCCTTATTGCTTTTAGCCATATCATGGCCATGGAAACATGTTCACTTTTAGATGATGAAAAGAGCTCCAGTATGCGAACTGATCTAAATCTGTACGAAAAATTCAACACGCGGCTTCTGAGGACAGACCTTGGCGTTCGAACCCGTACAGACCCTTTCCAACGCCAGCTGCACAAATACTTGCGTGCTTTTCGATATTGGCGATTATCGAGGAACCATCAAGAAATCCCGGAACCGCCGAGGTCAAATCAGACGCACGTACGGTGGTCCTACCAAAACACTATTGCTATAGCAGAAGTCCTCGGGCGTGTTGCTACTGTAGTCATTATAGGTGTCTTCATCATCGTCCCATTGGCTACCCTATCACACCAATCTAAGGACATTCAGATCATTATTTCTTCCCTGTTTGTCGTGGTGTTTGCCTTTATTATAACGATCATGTTAAAGGTTTCTAACTTGGAGATGATGGTGGTGACTGCTGCTTATGCGGCAGTACTTGGCACGTTTGTTTCCAATGCCTAAGGTATAACCATCGAGCTATTAGCAAGTGGAGTTGGTTACTCGTACCACTACATGTAATCAATAAAAATATAGGGATGAATGTTTTAGAATGGCATTAACTCGTGGAAGTGAGCCAACTCGCGATATTCGGCCTGCAACAGCTGCAATGACAGCTCTACTTAGTTTTAAGCGCGGCACGGGCCGTGATCAAGCCTCCGCCTTACTACCCCGCCCCCGCCCCCAAGCAAAGAACACACAGGCACACAACGGGAACCACTTCTGCATCTAATAGCTCTTGTCTGGCAATTACTGGGTAACACAACCGGTCGTCAAGTTTGTATTTCTGCGCTTGCCGGGTGCAGGCTTCTCCCTCAATAGGATTCTGCACAGAACTGCTAGATCTCATTTAGATTTGGCTCTGCTACTATATTGCTGAATGCCGCAATGTTATCGTTGTAATTGATAACGAACTCTAAAAGAACGAGCTTAAAGTTAGACATAAAAAAGCTAAAGCGTGTTTTACAGCATATACAATACCACAGTAACTGGCCTAAAGCGGACTAGTTAAGATAATTAGTATAGGTAACAGGATCTTTTAGTATTAGTTGTCCGGGTAACTTAACGTCGCCTACAACAAGGCGTGCGTAATGATCGGTTACAATTCCGAGATTTTGCTTCTACATTACCATTAAATACAATATAATCGGGTGTATAGCTCTGAGACTCGGGAATCGAGTCGTTACGAGGCGTGAGCTAGGCAAAATATATGTAGGGAACAAGAGTTAAAGGGTGCGTATAAATGCTGTGTAGTGCTAGGTTAACGCAGCCAATAAGGGACTGGTTGAGGTGGTGTTCGAGGTTTGTCTTGACAGCGAGCATACGGAAGGCATCTAGAACTACGGCTTTGGTCGTTCCGAAGCTGTCACGAAGGGGACGACTCAGGTCAGGGCTAAGATGCTCGAGGACTGGCAGGCGCCGAGTTTGTGCCACTTCTGTGCTTGATCGACTCGACAAACGAAATGTACATCTGAGTCCCATCGGCATTCGTAATCAGTCCTTCGGATAGATGAAGGGTATGTTAAGTGGCGCATGGAAGGAGTAGCATTTATGGCTTGTGCGCTTTTCCATAGATGCCTTAAGAGACAAGTTTATTTTTTCCTGGCCGAGCACTCTTTGGATTTGAGATTGTAGTTTGGGGTTGCAAAGATAGGCATCACGTATATTGTAGTATTGTCTTAACGAGACCCGCTTGATTATTATGACCGGAAACACATGCCAGAAAGCAAACGATGTCACAATTTACTTTGCTGGCTGCCGTGTTCCGCTGGTTAGTCAATTTATTCTACACCTTTCCAGAATTTTTTGCTGCATGCCATTCCGTTACTTCTAGTTTCTCGTTACCCAATACTTACTTTTGCTTATCACACAGCTCATCAGATTGCTACAAGTGGTAGCGATGTTGGCATGATTAGCTATAGCACTAGATGGAGGGCCAAGCCGAAGGTTGTACATAGTACTGCGTCTGTTGGAATGGAGGTCACGTGGGGCGCTCCACCACTTCTATTTGTATATATGTAAAGACTCTTTACGTAGTGACCTTCAGGGCTGTTCTCCATCCTTATCCTACATAATGCAACTCTATTTACCGCTCTACTTGACCTTCTAACATCCCCTTGCGTTGCTGGGCTGTCATACCCTTCCTGCATGCGGTAAGTGTCATCCCAACCTCCTTGTATACCTAGGAATACCTCCAATACCTGCTCGAAAACCGCATCCGCCTTTCCTCCATCGTTCCCTTCTTTGCATAATCCCAGTTCAAAGCCTCAGGCCCCTTCCAAGTGTTCCCCTCCAAGTACCCTTCCCGGAGCTCCTCTCCTCCTCTTCCCTGTCCTCTGCTTGGTCGGGTGCATATCAGGTGGGCTCGTTCGGCTGAATTATCGTCCTAGGGAACTTAGCATCCCCTCTCTTTCTCAGAGCTTTGTTGTCCGACAAGCGGGTTGGCGAGGTTGCCAACTGCTCTCCCGACCAGAGGGTCTCCTGTGCGACCAGGGGCTTCGTTTCCCTGTAAAGTTGCTCAATGGCGATTCGAAAGATCCATCAGTAGGAACGGCTTCTTCCCACCCTGCGGGGCGTTTGCTGGTGTCCACACTTTGAATCGGCCCTGGGGGCTTCTTTGTCCAATTGATTACTCCCCGCTATAAGGCCCTGGGAAGACGTCGCAGGTTACCGTGACGAAGTGGTAGCGGATCTGGTCGTCCATAAGCGCACGTGGCAAAGCCTCACAAGGGTGCAATTGAATCCAGAATTCGGTCTCAACGGACCTTTTGTCTTAGCCTGTCCCGCACCCATCTGAACTTTCCTCCACAGTCTTCTATTTGGACGGTAAATCGATTTTCCTTAGAGGGGCTCGGTTATTCATCAAGTAGTTCACCTAGGTTTTCGGGGGAAAGGCAGGCGATTTGAGCGGACAGGATCTATGAACGACTTGAACCATTCTGTCGCTGTTACAGACCAGGTAGTCGATGCCACTCCTACCGACCACCCTAGTCGAGCGGCTATATTAAACAATCTTGGACACAGGTTCGGCACGCAATTTGAGCGGACAGGATCGATGGACGACTTGAACTGTATGCTGGGCATGTACGAAGAAGGCTGGCGTTGTCGTACAGCCCCCCATCTGTACGTATACGCCTAGCTCTGCAGGCCGCTCAAATTCGCGCTTCACAATCCGATTTAAAAGGTTCAAGTTCTCTACTATAGCAGGCGGTCGAAATCCTTTCCAATATAAACCTGTAATAGCTAAAGCATACTAACAAGCAGCATATGCTTGCAGACTTTGCTGGCCTGGCTTTAGCTGCGGCTGCTACCGCCATTTGCAATTGCGTCACTCGAAGGAAACAAGGCTCCTGCGGATGACTGTTCTTTTGCTGAAGACCTACGGATGAGGAAGTAGAAGGGAAGAAATTTCACAATGCAGGTCATTGCGGGATTCCCTTATTACAGGAGGGCAGGTCAGGTGACTATAGGTCAATGGTGAATGGGCTCAATGGCGACTGCATCAATGAGCTTCTTCAATGAGGCCATTCGCATGAGGCATGCGCAGCTCTGATTAGGTGCATCCCATGCCATTGACCTGACCTGGGCCTGCGCCTACTGTAACTCTACACAGAGGAAAAGATGGGAGGGTTCGAGTTCGAGCAATGGCTCGAACGCAGGGTTTTATGCCTGTTGTGGGCCCTCCCAGGCGCCAATTACGTACATAATGGGCTACAAGTGGCCCAGGTGCCATGCAATGCCATCGTTCCAACACTTGAGGAAGTGTTAGTTATATATGTTATGTTAACATAGCTAGAGTGCTATACAAAACGTTGCAGGACAGGGGGGTAACAGATGTAGCAGTGTGCTGAAAACTTTACTAGGCAGCTTAAGCCTTGCGTAACAGAAAGATTAAGGCAGAAAGGAAAAGAGATGCTATGTTAATAGGCAGGATGACCAAGGCACAAGGCATAACAATTCGGTGTATAAACGTAGCTATCCATGTTGCGCGAGATTATAACGGCAATCCGAAAAATGGACACTTCGAGGGTGTTTTATTTCTTGCTTATGGCTGAAATTCTCTCTGTATGTGTTCTCAGCAAAGAAAGCGAAGCGCAGAAAGCCATTAGCGCTGTTAGGAATTGAACCCGACTCCACACTTATAGCTAACCAATCTGGACACTGTCACAGTCTACATACCTCCGCTATGATAATTTGGCTATACTCCAATCCGTTTCTCATAATCATAATGATGGACAGCCGCCAGGTATCAGTTATGTCAAATGTTCCAACTCAACGCCTGCCCTATGCGCCTAAAGGGACCAAACTCTTGAGTTTGGACACCCTTACCAACCAGTCCGCCTGCAACCCCCCCATGATATCTACCAATAAAACATTACCAAAACGCCGGTACCCCTGCCAATGTCTTCTAGTGCAGCGATCCAATACAAATCAACAGTGTATGATGGGAAGATAGTCTAGTCTGGAACTGCCTGTGCGGACGTATTGCGTCGACACAATGCAGCAACAATGCTAATATCATCGGGTTTTCCTGGATTTGCCATTGTCAGTAATGGATGACCAGCTGTCAAGGCTGTTCTAGCGCTGCGACTTACCGCCTGCACTGGCCAGTCCTTCTTCGATAGCACGTTCCATAAATGGGCTCTCGGCAAATGGGTCTGTTGCGACCTTTTTAGCCGTGTTCATGAGTTCTTCAGCAACATATGTCATGCCGCCACTTGCGCCGTGAGTGCGGTCGCCATAAGCCTGGCCGCCTTCGCCAACCTCCCAAAGTTGCACACTCTTCGACACATTGTCGACAATCTCGTGATCCCATAGATTGTCGATGACACCGTCAGACATGGCGAGCACAATATCCCCTTCATCAAGCTCTACAGTCTCGATGACGGCATTCTGTTCTGGAGTGTCGGGGCTGTTCGTCCCAAGCTGCCTGGGACAGTCAAACCAATGCCATTGCTCTTTTGACTTGTACACCATCTTGCGGTTTTTGGTACGAACCACCATTATCTGTGAGTCGCCCAGATTGGTAACGTACAGGAGCGGCTTTACTGTGGAATCGGGATTTTCGGGATCGCCTTTGTAGAAAAGCTGGGCGCCGGCCGCTGTTGTAGTTCCTAGACAGTCATTGGGCCCGGACGTGGCCTCCGCGGTTCGGTCGTAGGCTATTTGTAAGTAGCGTTTTGGATCTGGCTGGTAGGAGCCGGGTGGCCGAGGTCTTGCTATGTCTTCTTCCATGGCTGCGACCCAGAAATGAAGGATCAATCGAGACCACAAACTTGGCACATCGTCAGTTCAGGCCAGTGTAAAACATCGGGAGCGGAGGTGCGGTACCCAGCGTGGCCTCGTGGGCGAGCTGACCATGCGCCAACACCGTCATTAGCACATATGAAGTGATCGCTCGCATATATAGCATCGTCTCCGTTTGTCCACCCCCGAATGAGCTCGCCGTGAACAAAGACGCGTTTGTCGCGACTCTGGTGGTGAGTGCTTAGGGGGTCCGAAAAGGAGCCAGATGGGGGCGATAGGAACGGTGGAGGGAAC
>Ga0247782_1000423_pt1 | contig 28929 bp, 28 predicted proteins | sample UWRJL019104C5_FD_179928 | JGI IMG/M metagenome (GOLD analysis project Ga0247782, IMG submission 179928) | Plant litter microbial communities from Arlington Agricultural Research Station in Wisconsin, United States - UWRJ-L019-104C-5 | ecosystem: Environmental > Terrestrial > Plant litter >...
TAGGTTGTAGAAAAGGTAGGTAAGTTGGCCACGCACTTTGCGGGGCTGGCGACGGCTGGAGCCAGGTGCTTTTGGGTAGAGGGTGCCCCCCTACTAACTTTATGGGTGCCCCCCTACTAATTCTCTTTCAATATCAAATGTGTACATCTGTACATGGAATTAACGGATATTAGATGTATTTGTCGAGTTTGCCAAATACCTGATCGTTGGTTGATCTGTTTTCTCTCAGCATTCGACTTGAGAATAGAATACGTATGCTGCGGTAATACATAATGAGCATAGGGGAAAACAATTTGGTATGTATTTTACAACTCAACTTATATGTAGCAGAAGTTTCAGATTGCATGTTTTTCGGAAGGCTCTGCTTACTTTATCGTCTTCTCTAAGCTATAGTATTTGAGCGTAGCAATAAAAAAGGCTGAGGACGCTATATGTGAATGTTGCGATAACAGTTTTGCTTTAACTGGCTCGACTGAGGCTCAGGGCAACGAAATTAGACCTATCACAAATGGCATACCTATGAATTTTAATCTTCAACCCTTCTCTAATATCATTGTGCGCGATGGTAAGTGTGTACTTATAAGATAGTGCTTGTCTTAGCACATAGGCTATTATGCAAGTCCACCTGATAAGGCTTTCCGTGTAATTAGTCTTAGAATCATGACCCTATGTAGCCGTACAGGAATGTCATGGCTCATGGGGTTATAGTCACGTGAATGCCTGAACTGCCTCCTCTTCATCAGATTAAAAGGCCAGGCAGTTACACTGTGCTATGTACTGTCGTGTTGGTCCCCAAGATGTTACCTCTAATGATGTTTGATCAAAGGACCCCACGCATCTTATGTAAATATGTATGTAGGGTGCAATTCCCAGCCTATGAGCCGGGCTTAAGGGCTTAGCTCCACGGTAAATTCCGGATCGTTTATACAGGGTAGGTACTCACTTGCTAGTGACGGCAGAATACCCCTGAACAAGGTTTACGTCCTAGATATGTCTAGATATGTAATTATATCTATGTCTTAAAGGATAATATTTGCCCTTCCGAAGGCTTTGTAAATGAAGTACAGAGTCTGCTATAAGACTGATGCAGCTTTCTGGAACCACCTGAATTGAGCAGAACCCCCAAAAACCCCCCGAGGTTGCCGACTGAGACAAGAGATTACAGGCGCAGCAACCGTCACAGAGTGCTCTCGCTCGCTATATGGTATCTAGAATGACTAGGAACACTGATATCAGATTTTTCCTTCGAGCTACCACTTTTGGCGAGATAGTTCGGTGTCTATCGGGAAACAGACTTCTTCAATACCCAGACGAGATCGATCCGAGCCTATGGAGGAAAAGCATCCGTCGTGATGAGGCGGAGCAAACGAATGGCTCGTCAAATACATTCGAGAAGGGCGAAGAGCAAGACATGGCAGCTCATCAAGGTGTGCAGAGCGAGATAATCCTGGTGGATTGGTACGGCCCAGATGATCCGGAAGTGAGTAATTTGCTACTTAACACCCACATTAAACGAGTCTAGGGTGGTTTCCTAACCCAAGAACACTCGTTTAGAATCCCCAGAATTGGTCCATGATATGGAAACATGCGATGATGTTCCAATTGTGCGTCCTCAACTTTGGCGTCTATATCGCAAGTTCGATCTATGTTGCGGGAGAACCAGATCTCATAGAAGAATTTGGTGTTAGTGTTACCGTTGCCACTCTGGGACTATCCTTTTTCACCCTGTAGGTCCAATCCCATTCACCAAGAATGAAGCCCACTAGAAATCCACTCATGACTAATCTCTCTTCGTGTCTTTGCTTAGTGGGTATGGCGTCGGCCCCATGCTATGGTCTCCGTTATCTGAGATGCCGAAGATTGGACGCAGTCGTATTTTCTTCTGGACCCTCTTTGCCTTTATCGTCTTCCAATTACCAGTCGGGTTCGCGCCAAACATCACAGTATTTCTAGTTTTCCGTTGGGTAACGGGTTTTTGTGGAAGTCCATGTCTATCAACAGGAGCTGGTACAATCACCGATCTCTACAGTCCAACCGCGGTCTCCTACTTGATTTGCATCTGGGGCACGGCCGGGACCTGCGGCCCAGTTTTTGGTCCAATTGTAGGCGGATACCTGGCTCCGGTCAAGGGTTGGCGCTGGACGATCTGGGTCGTCACCTTTCTCTGTAGCCTTGTGCTCGTCTCCATGTTTTTCTTCTTCCCTGAGACTAGTGCGCCAAATATCCTCTATAACAGGGCAAAAAGGTTTAGAAAGGCATCTGGGAATGATGGGTACAGAAGTGATTCAGAACTTCATGTCCCAACTCCAAGACATCACCTCACCAATCTTGCCAGAGCTTTCACGCTTACGTTTCTCGAACCCGTTGTACTTCTGATGGACTTGTATGCCGGCCTGTTGTACGGTGTCTTGTTCACTTGGTTTGAGTCATTCCCCCTCGTCTTTGGTCGGATATACGGGTTCAGCCCCGGAGAACAAGGGCTTGTTTTCCTCAGTATCCTGGTTTTCGCTCTTATCACCTTAGCTCTCTTCCTACTATGGATACGAGTCAACATAGCAAACAAGCTCAGTCAGCGCGGATTCAGGCCCGAGATGGTGCTTCCACCTACGTTTATCGGGTGTCTTGCCTTCCCGATCTGCCTCTTCTGGTTCGGCTGGACCTCTCGCGCCAGCATTCACTGGATTGTGCCTGTCATCGGATCTGGCCTCTTCTCTATCGGAGTGATCACACTGTTTAACTCGTTGTTTAACTATCTAGGGATATCGTACCCCAAACATGCAGCCTCTATCTTTGCGGGTAGCGCCCTGTTCCGAGCCTTGTTTGGTGCTACGTTCCCACTTTTTGTAAGATCGACCTGAATGACCCCTTGCACCCCCCATAGCACACAGCTGACCAGTCATACGCAAATAGGCGGGCCAACTCTTCGAAACCTTGGGAGTAGGTCCCGGAAATTCCTTGCTTGGTGGCATAGCGGTGCTCTTTATCCCTGTTCCCTTTATTTTTTACAAAGTCAGTCCATCAGCACCCTTGATGATGTTGTGTACCATTCCGCTTGACTAATTTTGATTAGTATGGGGACAAGATCCGACACATGAGCCAGAATGCTCGACATGATGTTTTGATTGGACGGGACAATGAGGAGAGGAATTAGCCTTACACTGATTCTTGCAGGACAGTACGCAGTACATGTTCTGTTCTCCCCCTTGCGGTGTCGAAGGTTTCAGTGAAAGATGAGTAATTATTTGTTGACTAATACTAACATGTGAGCTACACAGAAGGGAGACATGATGAGCTTTGCGTTTCGTCGTATTCGCTGTGATACATGTCTGTTACATTCTACTGTAGCGTGTCGGATTTCAAAACACCGGATGCTTCGTAGTGAGAAAGTAGAACACGAACTAATAGGAAATGGCGGTACGATCAAATTGGCGGGCACGGCTTGCTTGATGACCGGAGCTACGATTAGATCGAACAAGCTACTATTGTTATTTCAAATCGTAGTGTCGGGATCCACTAAGTATCTTCACTGCGGTAAACTTAGATGTGCCCTAGAAGAAGTTGTACGGTACACAGCTGTGTGTGACGTGCTCCCTTATATACGGGGAGCACGTGGAACTATGTTCCTCCGCTTCTAATTATAGACCTACATACCTACACGCGACATAAACACTAAATATTTTAATTTATTATGTATGAAGGGAACTAGCACCTGACACTACGCCGTTACAGCAACAGATAATATATGAACTTTCCTCCTACCACCACATGTCCTGGCACCTACTGTTAGTGCAATTGTGGGTACGCACATACATTTTGTATGCGCCTTTTTCCGCCTGCACTAACAGCCCGCCACAGAGGTCTAAGTGTGAGGGCCAAAGGGGTTCTGGCTTGGGCACAGTCGTCAACAGGCCTCGCGAATCCGAACCTTTAGGGACGGCACGTATACTCGACGCCCGACCACGCACGGCACCATAAGCAATGACATCGGCACTAAAACACCGCGGCACTAGGGACCCGGGGTCGTACGATAGCGAGTACGGAGTTCGAACGCGAAGGCGAATGCGACCAGAGCAACCCATATACTGCAATAACTTGAGGAGGCCGGTTCTGTAGGGCGGGAGGTATTATTGGCACTCGTTCAAGTCACCTCCAGGTTTTCCCCATAGGATTTTACTAGCGTGAGTGCGAGGTTGTCCTGTGCGGCAGGGGGAGGTATTAAAACACCAATACGAACGACTACAGCCTCGAGAGTAGTAGCATGGTCACATATACATTATGCCAAAGCCGCCCGCACTCGGAGGAGAGGTAATTACGGCGCAAAAAACACACCATCCAAACGCCCCAGGAATCCAAGGATACGATCTATTAGATAGGATAGCCTAGCCTAGCACGCCCTCATGCCCTTCAGGAGGCTTGGGACCCAAGGGTCCCCTCGGCGTTCAACATAACAAACAAACAAACAAAAAAACAAACAAACAAAAAAAGCAAGAGTTAATATGATTTGATACTATTCTCTTGTCGCATAAAAGGCTCGCATAAAAGCCTAAAGAAAACCTGGAAGAAGAGATAGAAGAGTCACCTACCCACTCACTACTCCAGACTCAATTCTCAAAACCAGAGGCCAAAACTTGATACTCAAAATTCTCATAATCCAAGTCAATATATTGAGCACCAAGAAATCAGCTGAATCTTCACTTTTCCTTACATTTCTCCAAGGCTTGTCGAAGGTAGTATTTACTGCTCAACGTTACTCTTTCTTATTCTCTCTGTCATCCTTAAGATCATAGCATTATTTTTCTATTCTCTATACTGACTTGCGAAATAACCAGTTCTCTCAATAACAAATAACCACGCCAACTAATATGTGCACGCAACATGTATACTATCATCCCTGCGAGTGCGATGATCAGTTTGACCCATGGGACGATAATAACGATCACCCGACTTGCGACAAATGCCCGGTCGTCGACAAAGAATACCGCACCTGTGTTAATTATCCAAACTGCCAGAATCAATACAACGTAAACGCCGTGGCGTGGAACGAAGATTACCCTTGTCCTGAATGCAAGAAACCTCGGCCAGCCAAGAAATACCGAAGCCGGGCTCGTGCCCATTAAGCTTGTTGTTCTAGATGAAGGACACGGGAATAACAACATTTGGCTGGGTTTTAGACTCTTTCTAACAGCTCTCTTTTGTCCTTCCTTCTTTCCCCTTTAACCTTGTTGCTATCCTAGGGAAATGTACGTGCTGGCGAGAAGGGGAGATGTAGTAGTAGCTGGTGACGGCTATTTGCGAACTTCCAGTGATCGCTAGCACACTGCTAGAGTTGAGGACAATCTGCGCATGGTTATTTTCTTTTATTTTGCCCCTTTCCCTTTTCCCCTTTCCCCTTTCCCCTTTCCCCTCTCCCCTTTCTTTGCTTTTACTTTCATAGAGACTGTCGTTCCAACTGGTAGGGGCCTTACAACACCCACTCTCCAACAGAGGAGCAATGATGGAGAACTTCTACATCCTAACCTTGACTGGGGCGCTCGATAGTTACGGATTGATCGATCACTGGAGCGAGCCCCTCTCTCGTGCTGCTATCTTGTTGATTCTCACTCCTAGCCTATGTTTAAGTTGCGTCTGATATAATTCAATATGGGTCACCATACCTTCTATTGTGAACTGAGGCAGTCTATGATAGAAGTGCTAGGACTTCTATATTTTCTAGTGTTCTAGGATGGGACCAATCGCCAAGGACTCTGTATTTATTTTTTTGGGTTTGTCTCTGGTCGATTACCTCCCTTTTGCTGATCTGCATGCTTTGTATACAATTAATACACGTTGCTTCCCACCTATTCGTGCGCGTGGGTGGCTAGGTCTCACTAGGTGACTGATCGCACATGTATCAACAGCCTTGAGCCGTGGAGTACTTACATGGCATTCCGTCTTAACATCCTATTGAAGAATGAAAGGGCAAGGAGCTTCGTGGCAGAAATACAGGAGGCAATGAATTAGTTCCTAGTATGTTGCACTTAGACAATTTACACACAGCCTCTTTAACAATATCTCTCTATTGTTGGCCCATTTTGGCTTTGCGTATCTTACGGTTTCGGTTGGGTTGGGCACCTGCCTTGAAATACCCAGCCCTCCTGTTGGGAAACTGAAGGGTAGGCTGCCCTAGTCAGGGGCTCCACAACTAAGTATATACCTAGGGTTAGTAATATATCAAAGGTAACAGTGATATCATGGAATATAGCAATACCAGATACCAAATCGTAGCAAACGTGAATTGAGATTCAGTATTATCCCATCATAAGGCCCTGTTCATAATAGTTACCACATAACTGGTTAACTACGAGATCCTAAGACAGCTCGGCTTATCCCATGATATTTCTCCAAGTTATTGGAAAGCCCGTATCTAGCGGAAATGGTGCTATTCAGAGTATATTTCGTACATAGAATTAATACTAAACTCACTAGATCGCCTGAGTCCAAACCTCATGGAACGCTCAATGCAATCTCTCTTCATCTCCGGGTTCACGCCGTACTGTCTCAGGCTGTCCAGAATTCTGTTAAATTTATTTGGCTTCTCCCAAACCTGGATGAAATCATTTGGCGTGACTTTATCCAACCTCGCAACCGGGAACGCGATCGATCTGGCGCTGTTATCGGGGGTAGCGATGCCGACGATGTGGTTCCTTATTCTGGTTAGTCATCTTGAAGGCCAGGATGCCTGCTTTGATGCGGTAGATGATCATAGCCGTGAGGCCGGCGGCTAGGGCAGTGGCGACGTCAGGCCCGGTCTCGAACTTGGAGTCCGATCCTCGCGCCGTTATAACCTTGACCAGTGGTGTCTCGGAGGGACCGCCACTGCCTATTTGGTCTTTGATCACGTCTACGCCCAGTAATATGTATGTGATGTTGTTATTGGGCGTCTAGCGCAATACGTTACCGTTGCCGTCTCAGTCGCCGCCCGAGCTGGGAAACGGATTCTCGTTGCTGCAGAAAACTGCGTTGGACAGCAGGAGCCCGATCCTTAGCAACTCTCTTTAACGCACGTCAGCTTTGGCGAGACCGAGCATCGATTGTCGTCGGCTAAACGAATCAGCGCCGTAGTGGCATTGGTGCTATCATCGTTTCTGTTGTTCAGGGTAACCTGTACGGCGGTGGCAAGGGTGATTCACACACTCGAGACTGAGTGGAGATAAAAGGTGGTGAGGTGCATACTCGATTCTGAAGCTTTGGTTATAAAAGAATATGCTATCTGAAGTGAGAGAAGAGTAATCATCTTCCTAACGTCGTTAGAATATTGCGATAGTTTTGATTTTAGCTCAATCCATGTTCGCGTGAGTATGAGAAAAATATCACCGTTACTCACAACGGCTTACTAAGGTCCCTTGTATGTCTCAGTATGCCAATCCCCGCTTACAAGCTGTGACTCACTCAATTGCTGCAGAAAAATAAGTACAGAGTGGGAATGAAGACGGCAATCAAAACATTGACATAAATGATGAAGGATATTTTTTCTTCCAAGAAACAAATAAAGTTAGGTTAAAATGAGTGAGAAAACCAGTCTCGATTTCAATATTGCTCAAGTGTACGAGGCGCTTTCAGCGACCCGCTACGCTTGCAGCTCACTAGCTCGCCTCACCAATGGAACCACTAACTTCGTCTTCCGCGGGCAGCTAGCGCGACCCGTCGTTGAAGGCAACGAGGATGGAAACACTGTTACTGCTACGACGGTCATCGTAAAACACAGGGCCGCGCATGCGGCCCTTAATAACAATCTTCCAATTGACGCTTCGCGGGCGGTATGTACTTTACTTCCTGCTTCCTCTCTTTAACTCTGAGGTACTGTCGGCAAGTTAACGGATTCATGCATCCAGCTCTATGAGGAATCCATGCTCTATGCTTTACATCATTTCCCATCAGGCAAAACTACAGGAGTCAAGACCCCACGACTGCATCTCTTTCTACGCGATGCGAATACACAGGTCCTGGAAGATTTCCAGGGCACGACCGACCTGAAGAATATTGTCGTATCAAACAGCGACTTCAAGGCCGAGGTTGCGGCCTCCGTCGGGTACAGGATGGGTTCTTGGCTGCGTCGATTCCACGATTGGTCAACATCTCCAAACATGCATATCAATCGGTTGGGCGGTGTTAAGATTGGTCATAACGAGCCCATGAGACAACTGAAATACGACATCACCTATGGTAGCATTTTGAAGATCCTAGGAAACAACTTTCCTGATCTCCTTGAAGGATTCAGGCCAGCATTGGAAGAAGTGGTAGATGAGGCAACGAAGAAGTTCGAAACCATATTATCGGGTGATAGAGCTGAGGATAAGAACTGGGGTCTCATACATGGCGATTTCTGGTCTGGCAAGTATGTCATGTTCGTCCTAACTGTCCTTTTTCAAATCTGTCTCCAATCCATTTGGCGAAAAAGGGCATGGCATGATATAAATGTAAATGAGTCAACTAACCAAAAATCAAAGTGTTCTCCTACCAAGCCATTCTCTATCTGTAGACAGCGAGCTATTCATCGTCGACTGGGAATTCGCGCAGTTCGGCCATCGCGCCTATGACATCGGACAGATGGTGGGCGACCTTTATGAGAGAACTCACTTTGAGGAGGCTCAGGGTGCCGAGCTCGCTGCAGAGGGATTCATCAAAGGCTACGGTGAAATAGATGGCGAACTCGCTTTTCACGTCGCCATACACGCTGGTGTCCAATTGATGGGTTGGTACATCAGACGGGCTCCCGGTTCTCCTCTGGCATACCCTCTGGAGAAAGTATGGGATGCTATGAGGATTGGGAGGGATTGGATAGTACATGGATGGAGGAGGGACAAAAGATATTTCGACAATACCTCGTTAGCTGGGCTGTTTGAGGACAACATGGTCAATTGAGCATGATACTCAAGAAGTGATAATGAACAGGCTGGAGTTCATATGTTTATTCTCTATTGGTGCCAGCACGCAGTCTAAATATCTTGTCGACCAGAAATACATGCCGCCCCAAAAATCTTTAGCCCTGGTCACATATGTCCATTACTAAGCGGATATTTGCTTGAAGAGAAGTTGTTTTGTCACATCAGGGACCGACTGCATGTTTTAGTTTGTTAGCATTTCACGTTAACTCTTCCTCCAATCGTTTCACGTGACGGTCGAAAGCGAGGAAAAAGAAGGTTGTACTTACACTTATGCCATGTTCAATATTAGCATATCGCTCCTTCAACCCATCGACATTCTTCATATCGTACTTCATCAGGAACGAAACAACGATCGTCTTAATCTCATTAATAGCGAAGAAACGGCCCGGGCACGCATGACGACCGTAGCCGAACATGAGATGGGTCGGGGTGACGCTGACCATCTGGTGACGACCGACGCCATCCGACTTCGTCCCATCCGCTTCGTCTTGCTCCTGGAGCTTGTAGAAGCGCCAAGGGTCGAAGCGTGAAGCATCTGGGAAGACCTCGTCGTCTTGATTGTGCGATGTAGAGCATTCCAGAATGACGCCTGCTGGGATGACCTGTCCGTTTGAAAGGGTAATTGTTTTGAGTACTTTGCGCTCAAAACTGTCTTTATAGGGAGATGGCATTGTCAGCCAGAAATGTCTCTGGAATGGGGCGAACCAACGAATGCAGTTGTCACTCAGCGGCTTAGGTGTTAGTCACTTACAACTCGCAAAAGGATAATAGCGCATGGTCTCCTTCATAAAGCTATCGAGCTTCTTCATCGACTGCAGCGCAGTATGTGTGAGCTTTCCCCCATTTTCATCAAGCACGGATCGAATCTCGTTTCGTAGTTCTTGTATGACATCATCAGGCATTACCGCCAACGTATAAAATCTAAAGCGGTTCGTTAGTTGATAACACGCATGGGCTAGATGATGGATATCACTGGCTGGACGAGACTAACACATTGGTGCCTACGACTGTAGATGAATCTGTAGTGTCGCACAGTCAGAAAGTGTTCAACTAGAGGGATAGATGGTGGGAGGAAAGGAATAAATGACTTCTGAAGTCACATACGGATAGCTGCAAAACTCAGCGCAAGTTGCGTCCTCGAAAGCCTCGTAGTACTCATGGACCCGAAATTCTCCTCGTTGTCAATCAACCACTGGAGCACATCATCGGGTTTCTTATCAGTACTAATATTCTTCCTCGATTCCACGACAGGCCCCATGAACTCCATAGCATGCTTTCTCCTATCGTTGAGTCTTCGCACTTCTGGGAGGCCACGGGCTTTGAACGGTCGCAGCCACGGCGATACCTTTGACACAGCGTTCGCGGCGCCGATGACTTCAATGGTATACTTGATCGCAGCTTCGAGATAGGCTTCTGAGTGGCACAGCTCGGGGCCGACGAAGATGCGTCCGGAGACCTGGGCCACAGTTCGGAGCAGGACGGAGTTTATGTTCACGGCCGTCCAGTCATCGCAGGCTGGCATTTCCTTTTTTATGGTCGCTTCTACTTCTTCTACGACTGTTGACGTGATACGGTCTATTCCCAGTCAGCTTTGTGGTTCTTGACCCCTCCAGATTCGCCAAACTTTTAATAAAGTGGCGGTCGATCCTTACTTAGAGCAGGGTTCAGACGGGCCTTGAGTACCCAAGCCATCTCCCCCCCGGAGAGGATGCTGGTGTACTTGGAATGCAATGCCTACCTCACATGTCAGTCAAACTGTACTAATAACACTGAAATCTATTGTTTGCGGATATGACGGAGCACATGCCTCTGAAACAGCATCACTACGGCTTAAGACGTCATCAGGAAATTTGCGCAACTCAGGGAGGAAGCGTGTTGACACGACAACAACGTTCGAATCTTTCCATTCATTCGTTAGTCAACTATTCTTTTGCATCTCGTATCTCGACATGAAAGGGAAAATATACTTGAAGTCGTAACAATCCGGTATACGCTGTTCTTAAACTAAAAGGACGTGAGTATATGCATTCCAAGCAACGTTAGGGCACTTACGCGTTTATAACCCTCCGCATATATCTTCTTCGGTTCCCTGAAATACAACTGTCTTCTCTTCTCGTCGCTGCCAAGTTCGGCCCCTATAAGGGGGATCCGGTACCAAGCGTTGCGCGTGTTGGCCACCGTAGCTTGCACGACCAGAACTGTAACAAGCACCAACACGCATGCCGCAACGCTGTTCCACTTCTCCTGCGAAACTTTGGTTAGATACTCCATCCTTGGCTGTCTAGCGCTGAAATGGTGAAGTATTAGCCGCTCTCTAGTTAGATGATTGCCTTTTGTGTTAAATTGCAGTGCCGAGTGAGATCATAAGAAAGGCTCAAGAATTTGTTTCGGACGAAACATAGACTCGAGGCCCGAATGGTGGGTCGCCTGTTCGGTAATACTAAGCATGAAGCAAAATTGCCGACGATCTATGGATAATAACCTGCCAGCTCCCACCCCGACTAATTAAGCAAAACATGATATGATAAATGGGCTTTTTAACATTGGCGTTTTCAAGATGGCAATGTCGATATGGAAATTACCGAATCTACAAAACACCAATGTCGGTCTCTGCCGCCATGCGTGCGACTGGCCAGGCGAGGAATGAAGACCTTTCGGCCCCGACCTGGCCCAGGTGCAGCTCCGATAGGCGCTAAGGGGCGGCCCGTGCGCACGGAACAACTTGTATCTAGCCTATATAAGTTCTTACACGAAATCCTCCGCGAGACCAAGATCACATTTCTTCCCTAAGGGGGTCAGAGCTGGGCCCAACAGTAGATAGTGAAAACTGTAGCATGTACTAAAAATAGTATAATTACCTGGGGATGTGGCTGGGGCAGTGGGCCTGGGGAGGAGGAGCCCATGACAATGGGACCGCAGGTCCCATGGGTTGTAGTACAGTTTCGCAAGAGTGCCAAGAAGTGACAATGTAATACGTGATAAGGCAAGATGGGTTGTATTCGTCTAGGATGAGTAGATATGGTCCAGGACTAACCATAATGATCTAATACAAATATGGATACTCTCGGCTCAAACTGACCCACTTCAGATAATCCCGGCTCAGCCTCATTTGCACAGCCACCACTCCGCCTAGTGCCCAATTTCACTAACTCACCGCAGTTGGTGATGGTCTACTTATTAATCAAAAAAAACAACGCAAGGTAATGTATTCTACCTCTATATGATAATAACTAATTGCGTACGACCCGGAATGAAGTCAACGGGCTTTTAATAATAACTTATATCGATTGAGATTGATGATGCTTGATGTCGTCGTAGCAAATCGTCTGAGCTAGTATGATAATAATGATCTTCTGGTCGATATAGCTCATACTCCCGAAATAAACTCGGTAAGACAGCTCGATGCCTTGCCTAACAAACGCTGCCAAGGTTTCCTCTGGTCGTTATTCGTACGAGTCAATACGGGCGGCGAGGCTTGGGTCATGTCGGCGGATACGTAAAGGGAATCTGTCACTCAGTCCCTTCTTCAAGAGCTCCCAGTCCTTCCTCTTCTCAGAGTCTAAAGTCAGGTACCAGTCTCGGGCTTTATTCTTTAGGCCTTTTTAGAAGACAGCACGCTTCCGGTTTTCTAGTTTTGCAGGTTCTTTATTGACCTCTTTAGCATACATCTTAACATTTTTAATGTATTCTGCAGGATTCTTGCTAAGACGTCTCTTTACCACCTGTGCCGCTCCGCCTCGGATACGCAGTCGTGAACAGAGCATTATTACTCTGAACCATATCCAAGTAACGTAAGCCCTCACCTGTCACTTCGACTACTGGCGCACAAGTTAAGCAGGCAGGCTGAGGAATGTGCATGTCATAATGTTGCCGTACAAGGAGCTAGAAAAGAATACCTGGTGCGGCTATGTGTACAATAGGGTGTAGATCATAAGTATGTAGGTAAATAATCAAAATCTGTATGCGGATAGTAACATGTCCCTCGCCCTAAACACATATACGCAAACTACAACCCATTCCCCAATATCCTCCAGTTCAGTTTATAGCCCTTCACGCAACATCCTAGGATAACTGGGCTGACCAGGGTCATCCATAGACTCAATCAAGGCAGCAACACCACGGTTCAAGCCCATCGAGACGGCGCGCGCAGCCCACGTATCAATAGGCAGAACCTGAATCTGCTCAAAACTCGTCACACCCGTATCCTTCAATTTCGTCGCCACAAACTCCGCCAGGTTGTTCAGTGGCGCGACCATGTCTCCCACTTGATGAACATACGACGGCTCGCCCGTGGTCTTGGGCTTATTGTCTAGCACGCATCGGACGATGCTGCCCGCCGCGTTCTCGACCGAGACGAAGTCCAGAGCCCCGCGCAAGTTCTTCATGGCCGGCACGGCCTTGGTCTTGAGCATGTACTCGACGAAGGAATTCATCCAGTCAACCTGGGCCGCAGCGCTCGCGGCATCCGCACCGGAGCGGATGATAGTGGACGGGCGGTGAATCCAAGTGTTGATGCCATGCTGTTTCTGCACTGATTCAAGCAGCCGTTCGCTTGCCCACTTCGCCGCAATGTAGCCGTGCGAGCCGTCCGCGGGAGGGTAGTACTGTACCGCGACGGAAATCTCAGGGAACGACTCGTAGTCTCCGAAGAGCGCGACACCGACCGTAGAGAGGTAGTGGATGGGGATCTTACGAGCCATGCAGAGGCTGATGATGTACCTGGTCGATTCCACGTTGGCTGTCTTGATGGCCGGGTAGAACTTGAGATGCGAAGTATCAGCGCCGTTGTGGATAACGGCATCGGCCATGCTGAAGATCTCTACAGCGTCTGATTCCGATAGGCCGAGGCGAGGATTCTCGAGATCACCCTCGTAGTAAGTGACGCGTTCGTTTTGTGGAAGTTCCCCGTTCTTGACGCGTTCGCCGAGACGGCGGGTAGCAATGCAAATAACCTTCTCAACTGACGAGACCTTGAGGAGTAGAGACAGCAACGCGCGACCTAGAAGTCCGCTAACGCCGGTGAGCACGATGACTCGAGGTTGGGATGCCGGAATGTTGGTGCTTGACATTTCTACTGCCTTCGGTAGAGCTATTTCTGTGGCCCAATTAATCTTCACTAGGCCTGATTCCTCCAACTCGGAAACGGGGGTCGTGTAACCGGTTGAGTTGACGGCACTCGTGCCAAGAGAAGTCACTGCCGAGGGGTCCTTCTCGTCTTCAGACGCCACGGCCTTTGGAGTAGCCGGCGTCTCTTTTTGAGGAGGAGATTCAATGGTAGCATCGCTAGACAGAAGACTTGGCGAGACCTGGGAGGCGACGAGCTCCGCGATGTCAGCCATTGTGTCATTACCCATGATTTTCAACACGGGAATGCCGACTTCGAAGTTCTTCAAGAACCACGAGCGGATGTCGACAGAGATGAGCGAGTCCAGGCCAATGCCGCTGCTTCTTGCCGCCATGAGATCGTCGTCCGATGCTTCCATCTGAAGTACGAGGCGAAGTTGCGCTGAGAATGTTCCTGTTTGACGCACGCTGTTAGAAATGCTCTAGAGAGTCGAGAGACTGATTTGACTCACGTTTAACAACAGCAAGAACATCGCTTTCTGACTTGCAACTGCGAAGCTGTTCTTTGATAGAGATAGCTGCTTCGCCACCAGATGTCGCTCCAGGTTTCTCGACCTGGTGGGCTATGAAGGATGAGAAGACAGGATTAGCGTGCCACTTTGGGGCATCGGGGCCACCAGTAGCTGGGATGTCGAGAAGGCCGGTGGTCAATTCAGCCTCATCTCCTGATTCGGGCTGTCCAGCGTCGATACCTTCAGCAAAAAGCTGGTGGTAGTCTTGCTCAGACAAGTGCATCAGAGCCATCTTTGACACAGTCAGATCCAAAGCTTTGCTGGATTCTCTTTCCATGTAGCCAGCACCGATAATGGCACCGACGTTGAGAGCAGTCGCTGCGAGACCACGCTTCCTACGCTGAGCCGCCACTGGAATATTAGAGTTAGTTAACAGGCCTTTCTCGCTGGAAGAAATGGAAAGGCAAGATGTAACTCTGAAATGTACTTACGACTGCACATGAAGGTGTTCGCAGCAGCGTAGTTGGCTTGTCCTAGGTTACCAATAACACAGTTAATAGAGGAGAAAAGGATAAAGAAATCCAATTTCTCGTTTTGGAAGATGCGATCCAAGTGAATACTTCCGTACACCTTGGGCCGGAAGACATCGCTCATGTGCTCGAAGGACATATTCTGGATAGAGATATCTCTCAACACCATAGCACCATTTAAGACTCCGATGATAGGAGGCAAGGTCTCGCAGATCTTCTGGTGCGCAGCGCGCAGCGCAGGCTCGTTGGTCACATCGCTGCAGAGATAGTTAGCGCATTTGTGGGAATATTTTCGTCCATGTTGAATTCTGGAACAACTTACCATGGCACGATCGTGACCTTGACACCATTCCGCCCGTGATTTTCGATCCATTGTGGCGAGATATTGGGATTCCGGCTAGTCAGTACCAGATACTTCGCGCCTCTTTCGATCATCCAGTCACAAAGAGACACTCCCAGAGCACCCGAGAGACCACACATCCAGTAAGTCTTGTCGCCTTTGAAGAACGCTGCTGAGTCCAACCGAGTCACATGAGCGGGAACGGATTCTGACGAGGTCCAATCGATGACCGTGATGGGGTCAGCCGGGTCCAGTCCATCGATAAGCTCCCTGATAGCGACAACGGTTGGAGCTACCGTAGGGAAGTCCTTTCTTCTGCCTTCCAACGCTCGTTGGAGCAGTCTTCCTAGTCGCGCTGTGGCGCCAGAGCTGTTCGCCCAGCCCGCAGAGGAATAAAGCGTCTCTACATTCTCTATGCGGCAATGTCGGGGCAATGTTGACCGGATTGTAGACTCATTTTCGGAATACTCGAGTTCATGATCTGAGAGTCCAACAAAGCAAGCAGCGTTTGTTGGAATTACTTCAGTTACCTCAGACTTCGTTGGGTAGGCAGCAAGCGTGACCCATGAGGGATTGGAAGGCTGATGCGAAGAATCTGCGACGAAAATGGCACGCACATCTTTGCTAGAAGCTTGGCTGGCGATAGTCTGGGCGAGGAGTTCCGATGGGTTGTGGACGATCACCGTCTCTCCACCGACTAGAGGATCCATCACGGCCAAGGAGACCAAGCTAGCAGCCAGATCAGTGAGGAATTTAGCGTTTGCTGATTCAGCCGCAAGTACCGAGTCCTTCGGTACGATTACAACGGATAAAAGCGAGGGTACCAAAGCTAAGAACTGTGCCTGGGTCTCAAAGTCGGTTCCGAGGATGAGGAACTTGTGGCCGTAAGCCGTCCGGATAGCCGATTTGATGGCGTGAGTAACTCTCAGTTTGATGCTAGATTCATCTTGTGTAGGGATACCCCACTTCGAAATTTCTCTCAACGACCAGGACTTGTTATCTCTCTGCAATACTGCCGGTGACTCGCCGATGTTGGCTTCGTGAGTAATAGGTCGACGCGCCGAATTGTACCTGTCATTTCGAGCAGCGATTGGGCGAAGGCGCGGCACGATTTCGTGACCCTCACTATCGAAAGCAATCTCAGGTTCCTTAGCCCACAGAAGCTGGTCTCTCTCCGACTCGGCGACGTTGGTGATTGCCTGAAAGCGAAGCACTAGTTCGACGAGCCTGTTTGGATCAAAGTTGGCAAGATCAGCAATATCGATATTCTGGAAGTGTAACAAGGGCGTCTCGTGCACGGCTGTGCGCGCAAACCCGACCGTCATGTTGGTGAATGGCTCCTCGTGTAGCCGACCGCTAGTAACCCAAACAAGTTTCGCGGGAGCCGTGAACATCCTCTTGAAGGCAAAAAATTCTTCGGGCGTCATATCTTTGAAAACAGGCTTGTCTATCTCCGACAGGCTAATAATAGTGCTATCAGCACTGATGAGACTATGATCTACGGTTTTTGGCTGCTCGAAAGTGTAGACGGGGACGTCGAAGCTCCCTTCAATCGACTTGATAAGACGGTGAGTAGTAGGTGTGCTGCCTCCAACGATGACAACGTTACTCGTAGAGGCAACCAGCGAGCGCTTCTGTATTTCAACGCTCAGGGGCTCTCTCAAGAAGGTGATTCTATCGTCAACTGCTTGAGCAGCAAAGACTGTCATGCCAATAACATCTTCAAAACTCTCCGGAGCTTTTGAATCCATGTTGGCAAACCCGCTCGCGTCGAGGAGCCGTCTCCATTCGTCGGTAGACACGAACGGGGAGAGAGGCCGTCCCTTGTCCGCGCCGAGCCACCAGCCAGGGAGGGTTCCGAAAATAAAGCCACCAGTACCGTGCGGCTGGCCGTTGTTACTACCCTCGGCAACGACCAAGTAGCCACCTGGCTTGAGCAGCTTGCTATGGTGTGTGTTAGCTTTCTGACTGCGGTGATGTTAGCGTTATGAGACTGCTTACCGAAGGTTTCGCATGGTAAGCTCCAAGTCGGGCGTGGCATGAATGACTAGGGAAGCCACGACGACATCGTATGCCCCCTCAGTGAACCCTTGAGTGGTGGGATTCTGACCGCAGTCAAGTGTCTTGAATAGCATGCGATCTTTGTATTCGGAGAAAACTTCGGCGGCGACTTCGAAGAAACCACTCGACACATCTGTGAAGGTGTATGTCCGGAAGTTTGAGCCGAGATGTTTTAGGATTCTCTTGGTTGCACCGCCAGTACCAGCACCTAACCCTGGGTTAGCCCGAAGCTGAGTTAGAAATTTGTCACTTCCAGTACTCACCTATTTCAAGGATGTTGAGGTGGGGATATCGCTCAGCGAGTTGAGAGATAGTTCTACTCATCCACAAGCCGGATTGAAGGAAACCAAAACCACCTGCGTAGTAATCATCCAGCACGTTGTTCATTCGGAATTCTTCAAGCATATTAGTCTCTCCCTTGAAAACACGAGGCATCTGCTCTCCAACGAGATGCATCACACGGGCATCCGGCAAGTGTGAGAACTGGGCCGTGGCATTAAGCATGTCCTCTTTGCTGTCTTGTAACCACTCCTTCTTGGCCCATTTGTGCTTTCCGCTCTGGACTAAATCTGTTATATGGCGGGCGTATCGCAAGTAGTGTATGTGAGAGGGATCTTGCCTCAAGGGGGAGTCGTCAGGCACTTGGAGATCGAACTGTCGTAGATAGTAAGTCGAAATACGCTCCAATGCCATCAGAATATCCGCGTGGTACTGGCTCACGACAGTGTCGCATGAAGCTAAGTCGCCGTCTAGCTGGCTCTTGACCCAATGGATCTTCGAGAAGACCTTCCGGTCGTCTTTAGCGGTAGCCAAGCCCATGGGCAGCAATTCAACACCCTGCAGCTGAATGGCCGCACTGGGAGAATCGTTCGTGTAAAGACTGACGTCTCCCCTGAATCCGGCGGGCATGGATGTTCCGAGCTTGGCATCAACCACGATGTTCGACATATCGCTACAAAGTGCTGGGTTAATGCGGATGCTGCGCATGCCTGTTGGCAAGTGCATAGTCAAGATCTGGTCATCGCCCGGGTAGCTGAAGGCCAGAATGAGTGACTGGATAGCGCCATCTAACTCTGCTGGATGCACCAAAATGGGGTTGCCGAAGTCTTCGCGGGGACCCGACTTGACTGCGCAAACACTCGTTCCAAGCTTCCTCTTCAGCTGGTAGAGAGACCTGAATGGTCCATCGAAGCCGTAGCCAAGCGCTGCCAGAAGAGTATAGAATCGCTCGAAGTCTACAGAAATCATATGAGGCGGAACAGGCGCACGTCTAGGAAGCGTGGTCTCGGATGGCTCCCCTAAGGTGATCTCAATGTCGGCTTGGGCAACCAACGTCATATCTTCGTTGCCCCCGAGGCCTGCAGAGTAAGTGAACTTCGTCCGGATACGATCACCAGTTAGGCTCTGGACATCAGACAAGCATGTTAAGACATCGATGCCTCCGTCGCCTTGGTTGAACGTCAATGCCTGATGGATCACGAAATCCTTAAGTTCCAAAAGGCGAATGTCCCGGTCGCCTGCGAGAACACGAGCTCCCTCTAGAGCCGTACAGATATACCCTGCTGCTGGAAATACGGTTTGGTTCTGCACTTGATGGCCAGAGAGCCACTCAATCTCACTAGGTCGCAACAAGTGTCCCCAGGTCAAGCGATGTGGCGCGCTATCAGGCAACATGGTGCCTAATAATTGGTTGAATGACTGGTCTTGGACGCGTATCTTTCTAGTCTTGCGCGACTCGTGCCAGTAAGACGCCTCATGATCCCACTTGTAGCACGGAAGTCCCTTGAGAACGTGAACGGGCGATTTATCATCATTCACTGCCGCGTCATAGGCGTGCAAGTCGACATACTTGTCACCTAAATGAGACCATATGGAGCCAAGAGTTGATGAGAAATTGAGGGTCGCATCCGACCCTCGAGACAGCACGCCGTAGTAGGGGAGCGTCTTGCCCAGGACCTCTTGCATGGTTTGGCTTACTGGGCCCTTCAGCGTGGCATGAGGGCCAACTTCTATTACCAAGTCATAGTCGTCCGACTTGAGGGCTTCGGTGAGGGCTTGGTAGAACAGAACAGGGCTGATCATGTTGACAGCCCAGTACTCGTCGCCAAGTTGCATATCCGATGTTACCTGCCGGCAATAAACGCTGGAGATCCATGATATCCTCTGTGTAGGTTCCTTAGCAAGAACTCCGGAGGCTTTAATCGCGGCGACATAGGGCGGGCCGCAGTTCACCATGTGGTTAGAGTGGTAGGCCTTATCGACTCGGAGTTTCCGATTAAACCTATTTTCGTCGTCAAGGATCGCCTTCACCTCATCAATAGCGTCTTCATCACCGGAAATGGTTACACTCGAGGATGAGTTCACGGCCGCGACACAAACACGGCCCGCCAGAACCTCGTCTTCGCAGAGCACTTGAGCATCCTCCGCTGACATTCCGGCAGCCAACATACCGCCCATGATGCCCGAACCGTTGGGACTGGCGATCTTATCTATAAAGTGACCACGAGAATACGCAACAAAGATAGCATCCCGAGCCGAGAGATAACCGGCTGCGTAAGCAGCGGCGACCTCGCCGGACGAGTGGCCAACTATCCCATCAAACTGAATGCCTGAAAGTCTGAGAAGATCCACGAGCATGATTTGCAGAGCAGTGGACAGCGATGAAAATGCGCCCTTGGTAACTCGAGAGGCATCCATACCAGCACATATCTCTTCCTGGATGGACCAACTGGGGCGTAAGTCCACCTGGGAAAGCTGATCCAGGTGTCCCTGGAGCTCCTGGATAATTTTGCGGGCAGTGGCGGATTTCTCAATTAACTCGGCGCCCATCCTAGCATACTGAGAACCCTGGCCGGTGAAGACGGCCAGGATCTTGGGTCGTTTGCTGTTCAACGGCGTGGAAAGCTTAATACCTAGCTTCTCGAGTTCCGTTCCCTCAAGTTCGCTCCTAATCTTAGCTGCTAAATCTTCAGCTGAGCCAGCAGCAATAGAGGCTCGATACTGGAATGCTGATCGACGTTTCTGGAGCGTGTAGGCTAGGTCACGTATGTTGATCTCGGGCTGTTTTTCGAGAAGATCCGCATAGGCTGAAAGGCTGGACTGCAATGCTTTACGCGAGTGGGCGGAAAACACAAAAGGGCTGTATTGCACTCCAAGGCATCCCGATTGAGCGGGCAGTGAATACAGGGGCTTGCAGTCGTCGAGGATCATGGCGCCATGGAACTGCGGGTCGTAAGATTCTGTACATAGGAAGTTAGCTCAACTTGGTCTGACTATGGGCTTGTGAAGGAGCACTCATATTATCGCGTGCGCGTTAGCGCCGCCAAAGCCGAAACTATTCACGCTGGCTCGTCTTGGCTGTCCTGATGAAGATTTCGGCCATGTCTTTGACGCTCTGGCAATTTCCAGATACTTTGTAAAGGGCGCCACCCGGTCGCTCAGGGTGTTCAGAAGCATGTTAGGGGGAATCACGGAATGTTGCAGCGCCAACGATGCCTTCAGGAGAGCGGCGATACCTGCAGTGCCCTCGGTATGACCCAGTATGGTTTTGATAGAGCCAACATAGAGTGGCTCCACGACAGTAGAGGCAAGATCCTCCCCAAAGAAAGCAGTCGAAATAGCCTCCGCCTCAATCGGGTCTCCTGCTGGGGTTCCTATCATTTTGTGAGTACGATATCATTGTAGAGCACCAAGAGCACTTACCAGTCCCGTGGGCCTCGAAGAACTGTGGACGATCGGATTTCTTGGTAATATCCAGCCCTGCCTTTTCGTACGTCTTGCGGATCAACGCTCGTTGGGATGTGGCACTCGGCATGGTGATACCGGTGGTTGCTACGCGTCTCATTGTTAGATTCCTGGAACTGCTGCTAAAGATAATATTTTGTGATGGCACTCACCTCCATCTTGATTCACCGCCGTCTCGCGGATGATGCATTCGATGTGATCTCCATCCGCAATAGCTTGACTCAGTAATTTAAGAACGCAGGCTCCTACGCCGTCACCACGGCCATAGCCATTTGCCTCCTTATCCCACATTTTACTCCGGCCTACAAAAGCCTGCGCATTAGTACCAGCTAAATGACTGCTAGGCTATGGGGATTAAAAGAAATAATACGAACCATCAGGAGACAACATCTTAAGCTTGCTTTCTACGATGTAATTTTCGGGTCCAAGGAGAAGGTTGGATCCGCAGGCAAGAGCCACTCGGGACTCGCCTGATCTAAGCGACTGGACTGCCAGATGAACCGCTACAAGACTCGAGGAGCAGGCTGTGTCAAGAGTAATAGAAGGGCCATGCCAGTCGAAAAAATAGGATATCCGGTTTGAAAGAATGCTTCGTCCGATACCGGTAGCGGTATACGTAGGGCTAGTGTTCACTAGATGCTTGCCAGTCAGTCGTCTGAATGTCATCACTGAGCCGAGAATGTTGGAACAACTAACTATCTCGTAGCAAGTTGGCTTCATAGTCGCTGCACATTACACCGACATACACGGCCGTGTCGCTTCCTCGTAGCTCATCAATCGTCAACCCGGCGGACTCTAGTCCCTCGTATACCGTCTCCATCAGCACGCGTTGCTGGGGGTCAATGGCCTTGGCCTCAATTGGCTTGATGCCAAAAAACTCTGTATCGAAGGCCGTGACGTCTTCTTCAAGCAGATATGAATGTCGGATGTTGCTGTGTCCATGGTATGCGGGGTTGGGATGATAGTAGGAATCCGCATTGAAACGAGTCTTAGGTATCTCGCTAAGAACGTCCCTGGGATTATTCAGAAGATCCCAAAGCTTCGAGGGGGAGGATGCTCCGCCGGCAAAGTGGCAAGCACTTCCCACAAGAGCTATCGGCTCGTTTAAAGTCGATTTTGGAGCCATCCTGACTTACACGCACAGCGCGATATCTCGAGACCAAGATAGAATGAGAAACTTCTGGTAAGCTCGACAAGAGTGTGAGTGAGCTCAGCTGTTCGTCAGATGTCCAACCTATGTATCTGCAGGCAAAGACGACAAAAGTGATGGAGGAGGAGATAAAGATCCTGAAGACTAACTCCCAATAAAAGCCTTACGAGTTTTTGACGGCAAACGCTGGATTATGAGCGTTGGAAGGAACAACAGCCTCGCGAGCATATATCTCCCAAGTTGTGTTAATGCATTTTCACCGTTATGCTAGATATGGGCTAGAACTTCCCAGTAGGAAGATCGGAAAGTTATTTGACGATATCGCGGCGGCACTTAGATCTGCAGTACCGAAGAGAAAATTCCGATACCACTATTCGGGGATGGTCTAGACTCTGTCGTAGCAGCACCGGGATCATGAGATTCTGATCAACCACCCAGGGGCTTAGGTGCTTAGCCATGCTGTTATCAAAACCCGGCAATATAAGCAAAAACCGGGTCGGACGGCCGAAAGGATTTCATACCGAGGCCTCACCGATTGGGTAGACAAAGCAATCTTCCATATCTCCCGAAGCTTGAGAAGCACCATTCCACACCGACAGAACGCACATCAGATACATTGTAAATGAGTGGCAGGGTGTCGTGAGGGGGTCAAGTAGACTGTGAATTTGCTCTGGGAATGCGAGGTATTCAGCCTAGGACCTCACTTCTTCAAAACCACGTGTAACCAGGGAGGTAGTCGAGCTAGTATTGGTTCTCAAGAATATTTTGCTACTTGTAACGCGACTATCGGGTCTTGTATAAAGGACTAATGTACTCTTCTAATGGAAATAGCTAACATACCAAGGCCACAGGGTACGTAATTGGTAACTATGTCTTGCTCATACAGCTACCTCGGTGCCGTGTTACTGGCGATGGTCAGGGGATAAATTCAGTCAGTTGCGACAGACCATAAAATAGAATTGGCTTGGGTTTGGTAGCATGAGATATGAGTGCCGTATATTCCATCAAACATTCCAGGGAGATGTAAAGATCATCGCACCATCAAGCGAGGGCATCGATGATCGTCACGTAAAATTTCCTCTTCCTGGTTGGCAAGATGTGTGGCTGATACTGGCTCGACCTAGCCACATTCATGGTGGCTTGAGAGGTGCCCATCCACCTAGGTACCTACCTAGGTACGCAGTATCTGATTAATGTAACCTACCTCTAATAGCCGATCAGCTAGAACTACCTAGCTACCTAAGTCTAATAACAATGCCTTTCTATGTTTCACTGACTTAGTGTCATCAGTTACATAGCGTGTTTTTGAGCAGTATACTGTATGTCGTCAGTTTGTAGAGCACGTAACTTGCGCTACAGAGCTTGCTCCCCTTCGTAAGTCGAACTGCACTTACCACGCATGTGGTTCGCCAATTTTCGTTTTACCACTTCTTTTTCAGTTTCAAACTTACATCTCAGTACTTTCTCGTTTGTGAACAGAGTCCTATTCGGTCAACGGCAGTTCTTCAAACTATGGGGATTGTCAGTTATTCTGTACGTTCTCTCTCCTTTCGAAATGCCTCAGCATTTATAAAGTATGATGACCAGCTGGCGCTAAAACAACAATGTGTCGAGGGTTGGAGACTAAATATAGGGTTTGTCAAAGTTTTCTGTTCAAGATATATCGAAATGAGATCTACAGCTGAAGACCACTTATTATTCTCATGGTATCCTCGCAACGAGTTTTTGGCCGCGGACCTCGCCTTTTCTGAGCATATTCAAACCTTGGATGATTCCCTCCCATCCATCCTCAAGTTCGCGCAAGGGGTGTGCCTTGATTCGCCCAGACTCCATTAGCAAATGCATTTCCCGGGTCCATTGCATGCCTATCGCCATGAGGTTCATATCGGCCTTTCGGGAGTATACCGAGTTGCTACCTATAGGCAGGTCCATGTCGATGCCGAGGACTTGGAATCCCATGACTTCCTTGCATTTCACCGCGCGACGGGTCCGCCAGGCTTCCGGGCACTCCTCTAGACAAGCATACCGTCCACCGGTACGAGCCAAGGCGCTATAGCAGATAGCCGCCGACTCAGGATCTGTTATGCAATCCAGCACCCTGCGTATGGGCTTTCTCGCCAGCGCTTGAATGTCTTTAACGCAGTCCTTGGACGTATACAACGCGGTCCCGGCCGCTCCATACCCCAGAGCCAACTCGACAGATTTGGCAGAAGCAACCGCTAGGGGAGTATATCCCATACTATATTCATCAAAAAGTCAGCCTCGGATATACAGTGCATGCAAGAAAGGAACGCCGATCCACATACAGGGCCAATAACTGGCAGGCTAATGTTCCAGAAGCCGTGCCACCCCCATAAACAAGAATAGGATCTCCAGATTGGTGGGTAGGCGCCGTAGGTAGGCCCTCAAGTGCGAGCGCGTCCGGGTCCGAGAACGCTAAGCATAACGTCGACCATCCTACGCCTAGGGACGCAGCTTCTAGGTCACTCCAGCTGCTGGGGACCTCGACCAGAAGACGGGCATCTACGACACACCACTGCGCAAAAGCGCCGTTGTCGAGGTCGTTGGGGCTGTACGGAAACAGGGCCCCACACACCCTAGCGCCGGGTTGGAAGCGAGCCTGTTCGGAAGCCTCCTCAACGATACCACAGAAGTCACAGCCAGCAATGCTGCCCGGCGTGTTCAGATGTGTGACCATCTTATGGTCGTTCGGATTCAACGCAACGGCCAGAACCCGCACGAGCACATGATGTTCTGATGGCCGTTTGGGAACCGGTGCTGTCTTGCTGACGGCGAGGGGGAGATCTCCCAAGGATCCCTTCTCCGTCTGCACGATGGCAGTTTGTGTTGTTGGAACTGGCATTCTGGGGGAATGTTTGACGATTGTCAGCCCTGTAAGTTGACTTGAATGTGTATTCCGATAAAGCTAGACCATCCGTTTCCAAGACGACTCGCCTTTCTTGTACATAATTTCACCGTATCAAAGAGGACGTCGCCCTCGCCAACCATAAGGGGGCCGACATAAAGTAAGAGAAAACCAGCAGTAGTCGTCAGACACAGGTAGTATGGGCTCGGAAAGCCCAATAGAGCACCAATAGAATATCGTCGTGCCGCTTCTGGGCTCACGAATGTTACCGGAGGCCGAAAGGCTGATACAGTCTACCTAATCGGAACCGGACCGGGAATTATAATCATGAACTTCCGAAAATTGTTATTAATGAGTAACTTACTTACGGATTCTTTTTTCTTCTGTCTTTTCGTTTCTTCCTCCTCTCTCCTTGTCTTCTGCACATGTGAATTCCTAATGAATTGGTCGCCAAGCCCGATCAATCGTCGAAAAGATCATCTCCACTGTGCTGAACTAGACCGCGGATGTGCAGTGTCGTAGAACCAAAGAAACCAGTTCCACTTGCTCCCTATACATTAGGAGCACCTCATTCCCATTAATATCACTCACAACTCAATAGTATAGAATATCTGAATTTACTTTACTTGACCGCATCTGGGCAGTGCACTTGGTCTACCTTCACTACCTCCTCATTAATAATCCATCCTCAGCTAAGCCTCCGCTAAGCATCCGCTAAGCATCCGCCTTGCCCCTATGCGAGACCCCGGCTGTTGGCTAGTGCCGTACAGTAGTACTTGCCAAGCTTTATGGTAAATACCTAGGTACTTACCGATACCTATTTGGTATGGCAGAGAAGCTTGATTACCCACTAAAAGTAGTCTGTCACTGAGGCCTTTGTATTCAGTCCTCAGAAAAAAAAAAAAAAAAAAAACATTACCTAATCGCCTTTACTGCATCCAAAATATCCATGCATCTAGTTCTCCTTGGCCGCATCTCGCAGAGGCCCCGTCGACCGCCAAGGGGTTTTCAGTTCCAATTGGTTAATTAATGAGCAAGGCCTGTTAGCGTCTATTTTTATCTCTACAAGTACATAGCTAAATAACCAAAATTACGTGTTTGTCTGCCTCCGAGCTTCCCTATCTCCGAGGAATCAAGTTTATAGTACCCTGCGGGCTGACAGAATATGTAGGACTCATTATGCTGTAGGCGGTCGGATTAACCTAGCACCTATAGGAGAGCAGGGTTGATCCGCGTAATAAGAAGATGTTAATTAGCAGTCAGCTGACCTGCCTAATTCATAATCACGAGGTATGTGGAATGGACTTTGTAACTTTTAAGTTCCCTAATCAGTACTAATATCCTAGGTTGGATCATGCACAGCACGCTTTAGGGTGCACACTACACTCCGGTAGATAGCGGTATCTACTATGTATGTAGTAGGCTAGCCCTGACGTTGAAGCCACAGAGAGCCAAGATGGATTAGAAGCCCTATCGCTAAGATCGTGTTGCATATTCCACGCCGCTGAGGCACTGATGGGGCCCCACCGAAACCCCACAAAGGATATATCCGATGGTTTAAGCCCCCATGTAGCATCCTAGGCTCTGCGTCGAGTTCGCTTAAGGGCCAAGAATATTTGCACGATAGCGGACGAGGTGGTTAGGTAATCTGGATCCTGAATAGACAGGGGAACTGAATTGTGATAAGCAGCTATTCTGTACCTGACTGATGTTCTGTCACCTAAACCACCATTGCGTCACAGTTCCGTTTCGGCTCCGAGCAGGAATAAGGTGCATGTTAAACCCTGACTACGCACGGACAATAGATGCAGCAATTTTCTGTTGCGCAAAAACGTGCCTTATGTAATGACAATAAGTCATTAGGTAATAGGATTACCGGCCCTGTGAACCGTTGACGATCATGATGGACGAACAAACAATAGTTCCTAGGTAGTCGACGAGGGAGCGATTCATTTGGACACTCGGTAATGTATTTGATTTATTTTCCTTTTCCAGTTTACATGCATGGGCACCCTTCCTCCGAGGGTAGATACCAGGTAGCTAGGATAAGATTTTAACCCCTTAGCTCTTCTCGATAGGGGTCAGCTCCTTGACAGCCTCCAAGTTATCAAGGCGTGCCTGCAGTTTCATTTTGATCACGTTGGCCGCATTGCTAGTCAGGGGCAGCCAGAGCGGGACCTTTTCGTTCCGACTAGCAACTGTGTACAGCAAATTGGCCACCGCGGAGGCCGGGACACCACCACCCCCGGCAGCGGCCTTCTTCACCCAGGCAGCTAGCTGACGAGCAGGCATATCGGCACCGTCGTAGTCCGCGTGGACCTGCGTATACTTCTTGCTACCATGCTCAAACTCTGTCTTTACACCGCCCGGTTCGATAATGCAGACGTTGACTGGAGCGGGGGAAAAGGGATTAGCTTCATATCGTTCTCACGATGGTATTAACATGTTCGACTGAGTGGCAAACTTACTGTTCCAGTCTACCTTCAACTCTCGTGCGAAAGACTCAGACCAGCCTTCTACAGCAAACTTGCTCGCGTGATAGAAAGCATAACCAGGGAAGGCGGCCACACCAGCGAGAGAGGACATATTAAAGATAATGCCGCCGCGGTTATTCTGCCTCATTACCTTCGCAGCCCTTGTAGCTACTCGTACGATGCCGAAGAAGTTCGTCTCGAGCTGATCGTGCATCTCCTTTTCCGTTGCCGCTTCCGTATCGCCTGCAAGCTCGTACCCGGCATTGTTGACCAGGATGTCGATATGGAACTGGTCCTTGAAGTGGTCTGCCGCTGCCTTGAAAGCCTCTTCGACGGACGTAGGTGATGAGACATCTAGGGCTAGCTTCAGGATGGCGTTGTTGTCGTCTGGAAGATATGACAGGCTGGCTGGGTTTCTGGCCGTCGCAACCAGGCGTTGGCCAGGTTTAGTTGCTACGAGCTCTGCGACGGCACGACCAATGCCACTGGAGCACCCGGTAACTGTAACTCGTTAGCCTTTATTTGGATATAAACGCACTGGAGTGTTTTCTTACCGAACCAGAGAGCATCTGCTGGAAGCTGGTAGGGCTTGGTATTGACTGGGTTCATTTTGATTTACTGACGATAGAGAGTTTGGGGCTTTAGATTTGTCGAGTTGGTGGCTTAGATGATTTTTTTTATTGTTTCTAGATTAAATACATACGTCGGCACTAAACTTTTATACTCAGGCTTCACGGTGATCGTCATCGGACCTGTAATATTTTTGCCAGATGATGATGTCTCGCCAGCTCAGGCACGAGCGCATCATGTGTATATAGAGTAACAAGTTTTCCCCTCCCGGCGAGCTGAATCGGGAAAGTTTGCCGGGGTACCCGGGGCTGTTGTGTACCAAACACACGTGATAGGACTGGTTCTCCCTGCAGTCAGCGCTTGAGTTATTCTGAACCGAGCAAATCTCAGTTGGTAAAAGGTCGTGTTGCGTCCCGCTACGCTGTAAGGGAGGAGCATAACCACAACTTCACTGCAGTTGCAGATAGTCTATGATGAGTTGTTACTGGTCAGTTCAGATAGACTTTGGTACGGGTGCACGACTAGAAAAAGTGCCGCCTGGGCACGTCAGCGTCTTCCTGTGGCGCCGAAAGTGAGCTAGCTTCTTAGATAATAGGTACCAGCAGAACTCTTAGTAGTTGATTTCGAAGCATTACATAGTACGATGGATTTGCCTCTGGGCACTTGTTCACCGGCAGGTGTTGGCAATGCGCCC